>Ga0194116_10000112_pt1 | contig 165703 bp, 161 predicted proteins | sample TA2MahsurfametaG_4_FD_148617 | JGI IMG/M metagenome (GOLD analysis project Ga0194116, IMG submission 148617) | Freshwater microbial communities from Lake Tanganyika, Tanzania - TA2015008 Mahale S9 surface | ecosystem: Environmental > Aquatic > Freshwater > Lake | place: Tanzania: Lake...
GGGGGCTCCCGGGGTGGACCGCGACGCTTCAATGACGACCGGCCGCGTCGACCGCGCCGCGACGACGATGGGCCTCGCGGGGGCTCCCGCGGTGGGCCGCGACGCTTCGATGACGACCGGCCGCGTCGACCGCGCCGCGACGACGACGACCGTGATCTGTCCGACGCCGCGAAGAGGGCGCGCGAGGTTCGTCGTCGCACTGGCGGCCGCGTCACGACCGGCGAGATGTCCTCCCGTCCGACCCGAGAGAGGGTCGAGTGGATCGATGAGGGCAAAGCCGGTGTGCGCCGCACCGAAGCGACGCGGGCCAAGACTCGCCCCAGGGCCGCTAAAGGGGGTCGTCGCGAACTTCGTGCGCTGGATGATGTTGTTGAGGAGTTCGAGAAACGGCTCGGCAGGAAAAACTCCGGACGCGCAATCAAGCGATACGAAGCCGCACTCGTGCCCTTCGAGGCGAATCGATACGACGAGGCGCGCAAAATGCTCCTGCCCATGGCCAGGGAGTACAACGGCGTCTCTGCCATTCACGAGATTCTCGGATTGTGCCTGTACCGCTCCGGTAACTGGGCGGCGGCGGCGCGTGAATTGGAGCGTGCACTCGAGATCAATCCGAGGTGGCTCTTCAATCATGCGGTTCTCGCCGACTGTCACCGGGCCCTCGGAAACCACGCGCGGATCCTCGAGTTGTGGGAGGAGTTGGCGGCCGCGTCGCCGAATGCCGAGATCGTCGCCGAGGGTCGCATCGTGGTCGCGGGATCGCTCGCGGACCAGGGCGATCTCAACGGCGCGATCTCGATGATGAAGACCGCTGCGGATGATCAATCACGTCCCGGCGAGCATCACCTGCGGCTGTGGTACGTGCTCGGGGACCTGCACGACCGCGCCGGAAACGTGATCCTGGCGCGTCAGTTCTTCGAGCGCGTCGCTCGTCATGAACCCGAGTTCTCCGACGTTGCCGAGCGTTTGTCAGTCCTGGGCACCTGACCGGGTGGCCATGTCGGGTTTGCCGGCATGGCTGCGAGTACCGTGTCCAAGGGAGAGAGACGACCATGAACGCCGATCAACTTGCGAGAATGCGCACGGGCAGGGGCTTCATCGCTGCACTCGACCAGAGTGGCGGAAGCACCCCCAAGGCCCTCCGGCTCTATGGCATCGGGGAGTCTGAGTACTCGGGAGAGAACCAGATGTTCGATCTGATGCATCGGATGCGAGCACGGATGGTGACCAGCAAGGAGTTCGATGGAACGAGGGTGCTGGGCGCGATCCTGTTCGAGGGAACCATGGACCGCGACATGGAGGGTGTCGGCAGCGCCGAGTACCTCTGGACGAGGAAAATGGTTGTGCCGTTCCTGAAGGTGGACAAGGGACTCGCGGACGAGGCCGATGGAGTCCAACTGATGAAGCCGATGCCCGACCTCGAGGCGCTCCTCGCGCGCGCCCGGGAAAAGGGGGTGTTCGGGACGAAGATGCGCTCGGTGATCAAGCAGGCGAGTGCGAGCGGTATCCGTGGCGTTGTCGCCCAGCAGTTCCTCGAGGGGAGGCGGATCCTCGGGGCAGACTTGGTACCGATCATCGAGCCGGAGGTCGACATCCATTGTCCGGACAAATCCGTTGCCGAGTCCCTCCTGAAGGCCGAACTGCTCGCGGAATTGGACAACCAGGCCCCTGGGTTGCCAGTCATGCTCAAATTGACCCTCCCGGAGATCGATGGCTTCTACGCCGATCTCGTGGCGCATCCGGCGGTCGTGCGTGTGGTCGCACTCTCGGGTGGGTACAGCCGGGATGAATCGAACGCACGACTCGCGCGGAACAACGGCGTGATCGCAAGTTTCTCCAGGGCGCTGACCGAGGGTCTGTCGGCGGGCCAGTCGGACGCCGAGTTCGACGCCGCCCTCGGTGCTTCGATCCAGAGCATCTACGACGCCTCGATCACCTGATCCTCTCCGAGGGCATCCCCGAACCGGATTGCTAGTCGAGGGGGCGCAGCACCATCCCGGTCCGCAATTTCGGAGTGAAGAAGGTCGACTTCGGGGGCATCAGATCCCCGGTGTCTGCCGTCCTGCGAATCTCCCCGAGTGACACAGGCCTGATCAGCACTGCCGACTTCGCGCGCCCCTCTGCGAGGGCCGTGAGCACGTGCCCGACCCCGTGCTGGTAGGCGACGACATGCTCGGTGGTCGAGAGTGTCCACTCCAGACGGGCGCTGTCGAGAGCGCGGACACCGTCGAATGCACCGTCCCGCTCGGCGAGGAGAACGCCGTGCCCGCCGGGGCCCACAAGGCAGATGCAGCCCCGCTCGTCCATGTCGGCGATCGTGGAGGGACCCACGACCACGTCGCCGATCTCGTGATAGCGCGTCCCGAGAGCCGCCAGGAGCTCGTCGTGGGAGAGGTCGTAGATGCGGTGGATCGCCGCCACGCTGAGCTGGTCCTCGACCAACTCTTGCACGAACGTCATCGTCGTCTCGGAGCCCGGGAGACCCGCTGCCCGCATCTCGTCGCGGTAGGCGCGACTGATCGCATAACGATGGTGACCGTCCGCGATCAGCACGGACGACGACGACACGGCACCGCAGATGGCCGAGATCCTGACCGGGTCGGTGACGGCCTCGGCGACATGTTGGACGGCGTCAGCCGTGGCGGTCGCATAGACACGACCTGGCTCGACCAGCAGTGCGCTCAGCCCGCTCGTGAGCGAGAGTCCCCACACGGGGCTCAGGTTGTGCCGTGTCGCTCGCGTGAGGTCGAGACGGTCGCTCTTGGCCTTCGGGGTTGTCTGCTCGTGGGGCAGGACACCCCCGGCACCCTCGTCGACGACTTCGAGCGCACCGATCACGCCCGAGACCGTCCGTCCGTGTCCGGCCTCGTCGCGGAAGGTCATGCGGTAGATCGTCAGGCTGGGAACAGAGTCGCGGACGGTGACACCAGATCGCGCCCATGCCGCGAGGGTGCTCGCGGCGCCCTGGTAGCGCGACGGCCCGTCCCGCTCCATTGGATAGTCGACAAGCACGATGTTGTGCGGTGATGCGGTGGCGAATTGATCCCTCTCGATTTCGCCGAAGACGTCGTACGGGGGTGAGGTGTGGTCGGTGACGTCGGTGACCCCGGCAAAGTGAACAGCGTCGAAGGGCTCGAAGCGGGGCATGTGCCTAGGGTGTCACCTGTGGAGTCATCCAACAAAACCGCGAGTCGGGCCGAATGAGGGTCCGTGTGGTGCTGCTCGACATGGACGGCGTGGTGTGGCTCGCACACCGCGAGATACCCGGTTCCTCGGAGGCAGTGGAGATTCTGCGCGCCTCGGGCGCGATCGTGGGCTTCGTGACGAACAATTCGTTCTCCACGCGAGACGACCATGTCGGTCACCTGGCTGCGATGGGCATCGAAGCAGGAGCCCATCTCTACACCTCCGCGATGGCGGCATCGATGGTGGTGCCCGCGGGGGCGAGGGTCTTCCTGTGCGGTGGCAGGGGTTTGGCCCAGGAGTTGGAGAGAGTCGGAGCCGAGGTGATCCTGGCTCACGAGAACAGGGGAGTCGAGCACGTCGACTCAGTCGTTGTGGGGCTGCACCTGGAGATGGACTACGGGACCGTGTCCGACGCCGCGCGGCTCGTACGCAACGGGGCACGGTTCATCGCCTCCAACGCCGATCCCGTGTATCCGACGCCGGATGGCCCCGTTCCCGGTGGTGGCGCCGTTGTTGCCGCGATCCAGACGGCATCTGGAATCGCACCCCTCGTGACGGGCAAACCGCATCGCACGATGGTCGATCTCGTGGTGGGCTCGCTCGGTCGCCTCGACACCGGTGATGTCTGGTTCGTGGGTGATCGCGCGGACACTGATGGCGGATTCGCGGCGGCCCTCGGGTGCCGATTCGCCCACGTCCTGTCGGGGACGGACATCGAGGGGAATCCGACCGCCGATCTCGTGGCGAGGGATCTCGCGGCGGTCGCCGATCACCTCGTCGGGGGGAACCGTTGAGGACGCGACTCGATGCGGCAATGGTTGCGAGGGGACTGGCGGCATCGCGGGGCGAAGCGACCGATTTGATCACCGCGGGAAAGGTGACGGTCTCGGGTGCGCCCGCCACCAAGGCCTCGCGATTGGTCGAGCCCGGGGAACCAATCGTGGTGTTGGCGGAGAGGCGTTGGGTGGGTCGCGGTGCGCAGAAACTCGAGCACGCGCTCCTGCACTTCGGGATCGATGTTGCCGGCCGGGCGGTGATCGATGCCGGCTCGTCCACGGGCGGGTTCACGCAGTGCCTGCTCGAGCGGGGCGGGCGTCTCGTGGTGGCGATCGATGTGGGGACGAACCAGTTGCACGAGTCCCTCCGCGCCGATCCCCGCGTGGTGGTCCGCGAAAAGACCGACATCCGCGGGGTGGAGGCGTCATCCCTCCCGGGTCCGTGTTCGTTGTTGGTCGCCGACTTGTCGTTCATCTCCCTCGTGACGGTGATGCCGACGTTGATGTCGCTCGTGGCCCCGGAGGCTGGTCATCGGACCTGCGAGATGATCCTGCTGGTCAAGCCCCAATTCGAGGTCGGTCGGGCCGAAGCGGCCCGCGCCAGGGGTGTGATCCGGGACGAGAAGTTGCGGAGCGAGGCCCTGGACCGGGTGGCCCGGTGCGCAGAGGGGCACGGTGGCACCGTCGTCGGCACTTGCCAGTCCCCGATCACGGGCTCGGAGGGCAACGTCGAATTCCTGATGCACACCAGACTCGTCCGGTGACCGTAACTTTGACGGGGTGGCGTCAAGCACTGTGATCGGTCTCGTGGTCCATCGGTACCGCGATGATGCGGTGGCACTGGGCGAGGCTGTGTCGAGTTGGGCACGCACCCGGGGTCTCGAGGTCGTGGATCTCGAGGGTGCCGATCCAGTGCCCGATCTGGTCGTCTCGATCGGTGGGGACGGCACGATGCTGCGTGCCGTGAGAGCCCTCCGAGGCGAGCCGGTCCCGATCATCGGAGTGAACATGGGGTCCCTCGGATACCTCGCCGATGTCGAGGCCGACTCGGCCATCGGGGCGATCGAGACGTGGTTGTCCGGCTCGCCCGACAACGCGTGCAGAGTCGAGGACCGGATGCTGCTGGATGTCTCCGTGGATGACGCCTCGGGTGGCCCCTTCTCGGCACTCGCACTGAACGAGGTCGTCCTCGAGAAGCGCGATGCCGGTCACACTGTTCATCTCGCGGTCGAGATCGACGGCGCACCATTCACCACGTATGCAGCCGACGGATTGATCATCGCGACCCCCACCGGCTCGACGGCCTACTCGCTCTCGGCGCGAGGGCCGGTTGTGTCGCCGAGGCTCCGTGCGATCCTCGTCACCCCGGTGTCTCCCCACATGTTGTTCGACCGCTCGCTCGTGCTCGATCCGGGCGAGGCGGTGAGGATCGAGGTGCTGGACAACCGCGCCGCGACCGTCTCCCTCGATGGTGTGTCGCTGTGCACGCTCGACACCGGGGGAGTCGTCACGGTGGCAGCAAGCGACAAGACCGCCAGATTCGTGCGATTCGGCGCGGCCCGGTTCCACGAGGTCCTGAAGTCGAAGTTCGGACTCGCGGATCGTTGACCGCCCGTGCTGGTCGAACTCTCGGTCGAGAATCTCGGGGTGATCGAGTCGGCACGCGTTGATTTCGGTGGGGGTTTCACCGCCCTCACCGGTGAGACGGGCGCGGGCAAGACGATGCTGGTCGAGGCGATCGGCCTCGTCGTGGGGCGGCGCGCCGATGCCGACGTGATTCGGGCTGGCTGCGACGAGGCGCGGGTCGATGCCCGCTTCACGAGATCAGACGGCAGCGAGGTGATCCTGACACGCATCGTCCAACGCGGGGGCAAGTCGCGCGCCTACGTCAACGGACGGATGGCAACGGTGGCTTCCCTCGCCGAGGTGGGAACCGACTTGCTCGACATCCACGGCCAACACGCCCACCAGCGGCTCCTCGGCGTGCCCGCGCAACGTGGAGCCCTGGACGCGTTCGCAGGAATCGACCTCTCCGATCTTTTCGATGCGCGCGACCGGGTCGCCGAATGTGAGGCCGCCCTCGCGGCAATGGGCGGCGATGACAAATCGAGGGCACGTGAGATCGATCTCCTGTCGTTCCAGTGCACCGAGATCGACAGTGCCGGTCTCGAAGACGACGAGGAAGATGTCTCACTCGACCGGGAGGAGAGCCTGCTCACCGATGTCGTGCGGACGCGCGAGGCACTTCTTGCCGCATCGGAGGCGATCGTCGGGGAGGACGGCGCCTCGGGGCCCCTCGGGGCGGCGCTCACGGGGCTCCGGTCCGTGGACGGTCTCTCACAATGGGCCGAGAATCTGTCCGGCCTCATCGCTGATTTGGTCGAACTGGGTCGTGATATGCGCACGAGGGGCGACGCGGCCGAGGAGAATCCGGAGCGATTGGCGCAGATTCGCGAGCGTCGCCAGTCCCTCAGGGACCTGCGTCGGAAATACGGTGACACTCTCGCCGATGTGCGTCATTTCGGGGTCGAGGCCCGGGCCCGCCTCGACCTGCTCGAGGGCTGGTCTGAGAGAGTCAGCGTCCTTGAGGCCGAGCGAAAACGCGCCCACGAGGCCCTGGCGAGGTGCCAGAGAGTCGTGGGGGGTGCGCGGCGAAAGGCCGCGCCAGAGCTCGCAGAGGCCGTTCAGGGGCGTCTCAAGGCACTTGCAATGGCGCATGCCCGGCTGACCATCGCCGTTGGTGACGAGTCGACCGATCCCGCGGGCGACGCGGTGACCTTCATGCTGGCGGCGAACCCAGGGGCGCCTGCGCTGCCCTTGTCGAAGGTGGCCAGTGGGGGTGAATTGGCGCGCACAATGCTGGCATTGCGTCTCGTGCTCGCGGGAGAGGCGGGCACGATGGTCTTCGACGAGGTCGATGCCGGAATCGGGGGCGAGGCAGCGGTGGCGGTCGCACGAGCCCTCAGGGAGCTCGGCGGGGCGCACCAAGTGCTCGCCGTGACCCATCTTCCCCAGGTCGCAGCGGCGGCACACCAACAGGTCTCAGTCGTCAAGACCGTTCGCAAGGGCTCCACCACTGCAGAGACCGTCATGCTCGCGGTCGAGGCGCGGGCAGCCGAGATCGCCCGGATGATCTCGGGTGGAGTGGCGGACGGGACTGCGACGGCCCATGCGAGGGACCTCCTGGCGAGCCTCGGTTCGGACCGCGAGGGCAATTGATTCCTCGAGGGTGGTCGCAGGACCGGCCCGAATGGTTATGATGTAATCCCGTTGGCGGTGCGAGTTCGACGGGAGAAGCGATGCCCAAGCACATCTTTGTGACAGGGGGTGTCGCCAGTTCCCTCGGCAAGGGTCTCACTGCATCGTCTCTCGGGCGTCTGCTCAAGATGCGTGGACTCCGTGTGACGATGCAGAAGTTGGACCCGTACATCAATGTCGATCCGGGGACGATGAATCCATTCGAGCACGGTGAAGTCTTCGTGACCGACGATGGCGGTGAGACCGATCTCGACCTGGGCCACTACGAGCGATTCATCGACGAAAACCTGACGCGCTCCTCGAACGCGACCACCGGCTCGATCTATCAGGCAGTCCTCGCGGCCGAGAGACGCGGCGATTATCTCGGCAAGACGGTGCAGGTGATCCCGCACATCACCGATGAGATCAAGCGCCGGATACGGCGGATCGCCACCGACGACACCGATGTCGTGATAACCGAGGTCGGTGGCACCGTCGGCGACATCGAGATCCTCCCGTTCCTCGAGGCGATCCGACAGTTCCGCAACGAGGCCGGGCGTGACAATGTGTGCTACCTGCACGTCACCCTGGTGCCGTTCATCGGCCCGAGTGGCGAGCAGAAGACCAAGCCCACCCAGCACAGCGTCACGGAGCTGCGTTCCCGTGGAATCCAACCCGATGTGATCGTGTGCCGCAGCGAGGAGCCCCTCAGCAGCAGTCTCAAGCGCAAGATCTCGCTGATGTGCGACGTCGACACCAACGCTGTCATCAATGCTGCCGATGTGCGCAACATCTACGAGCTCCCCCTGATCCTCCACGAGGAGGGACTCGACGGTGTGGTCTGTGAGGTGCTGCGCCTAGACGGCGAGCCAGACCTCACGGCGTGGGAGACCCTCGTCAACCGTGTCGACGAGTCGGTCAAGCCCGTGAGGATCGGACTCATCGGCAAGTATGTGGACCTGCAGGATGCGTATCTCTCCGTCGTGGAGAGCCTCAAGCACGCCGGCTTCCACCACGGAGCCAAGGTGGACATCGATTGGATCCAGGCTGAGGAAGTCGAGGGATTGCTCGGGTCGGGTCGCTTGAACGGCCTCGACGGGATGGTGATCCCCGGGGGGTTCGGCCCGCGGGGCATCGAGGGCAAGATCGCCGCAGCCGCGCACGCCCGCGAGAACCTGGTTCCGTGCCTGGGTTTGTGTCTCGGGATGCAGGTGATGACGATCGAGTTCGCGCGCCACGTTCTCGGGATGTCCGACGCGAACAGCACCGAGTTCGAACCATCGACGACTCATCCCGTGATCGACCTGATGGTCGACCAGCGGGACGTGACGATGAAGGGTGGAACGATGCGACTCGGTGCGTACTACGCGGTTCTCCAGCCCGGAAGCAAGGTCGCCGAGGCGTACGGTGAGACCGTGGTCAGTGAGCGCCATCGTCACCGCTACGAGTTCAACTACACGATGCGCTCGCGCTTCGAGGAAGCAGGAATACTGTGCAGCGGCACGTCGCCCGACAAGCGCCTCGTGGAGTTCATCGAGCTCGTCGACCACCCGTTCTGGGTCGGCACACAGGCCCACCCCGAGTTCAAGAGCCGACCCGACCGCGCCCATCCGTTGTTCCGCGAACTGATCGGTGCCGCACTCGTCCACCGGGAACAACGCCTCGCATCGGCCCGCTCCGAGACATCGCGGGTGAATTGATCGCACCGGTCCCGACGAGCCGGGATCGCCGCGGTGGTTGATGCCATGAACGGCACTTTCTCGGTCGACTCCGACGAGTCGCTGCACTCGTGGTACGTGTTCGGCTTGGTGCGACGCACTGTCGTGGCCCCGTCGGGACAGCGTTTCGAGCGGACGTACGTGTCGACTCCGGGGGCGGTGGGGATTGTCGCACTCACCGACGAGGGCTCGGTGCTGCTCGTTCGTCAGTACCGCGCGACCGTGCACGACTCGATATTGGAGATCCCCGCGGGGATGCGCGACAAGCCGGGCGAACCTGTCGAAACCACCGCCGAGAGGGAACTGCGGGAGGAAACGGGCTTCACGGCACGCTCGTTCACTCGGCTCGGCTCGATCCTTTCGTCCCCCGGCGTGTCCGACTCGGTCGTGGAGATCCACCTCGCGGAGGGCCTCACCCGCGGTGTCCCCGAGCCGCATGGCCCCGAGGAACAGGAGATGGAACTCTTGGAGATTCCCCTCGGGGAGGCTCTCTCCATGGTCGACGACGGCAGGATCACAGATTCCAAGACGGTGGTGGGCCTGCTGTTGGCCGCGCGCTCGCGCCCGGATTTGGCGACCCGGGCCCGCTGATGGCGGGCACCCGGACACCTGCAACAGGTGGTTTTGGTGCGTCGGAGCGCGACGGGGTCCTGGTCGATCGTTTCTGTCGTTGGCTGTCCGTGGAGAGGGGCCGCAGCGACAACACTGTGTCCGCATACCGGCGCGACATCGCCGCTTGGCTGGCTCACCTCGCGAAGACGAAGAGAACGCTCCTGACCGCCAAGGTCGCCGACGTGGCGTCGTTCGTCGATGCCTTGATGGTGGACGGAAGTGCCGCGTCGACGGTTGCTCGACGACTCGCCGCGGTGCGGATGCTGCACCGATACCTCGTCGCGGAGGATCTGCGCGACGACGACCCGACGTCCTCGGTCGAGGGTGTGAGGGTGCCAAAGGGGGTCCCCAAGCCGCTCGACACGGCTGAGGTGGATGTGATGCTCGGCTCGGTGACGGGGGAGTCGGCAGAGAACATCCGTGACCGTGCGCTGCTCGAGTTCCTCTATGCCACGGGGGCGCGGATCTCGGAGGTGTGCGGGCTCGACCTGGATGACCTCGACATGACCTCCCGGGTCGTGCGCCTGTTCGGCAAGGGTGCGAAGGAACGTCTGGTGCCCTTCGGATCGCAGGCTCACGCACGTCTCGCCGACTGGCTCGGCACGGGCGGGCGATCGATGCTCGTCCCCGATGCCTGGCGAAACCCGGAGGATCGACGAGCGGTGTTCCTCACCGTCACCGGCCGCCGGCTCAACAGGCAGAAGGCATGGAATGTCGTTCGTGAGGCCGGACTCAGGGCCGGGATCCGTCGCGAATTGAGTCCCCACGTGCTTCGACATTCGTGCGCCACCCACATGCTCGAGCATGGGGCCGATCTCAGAATCGTCCAGGAGATGCTCGGCCATGCGTCCATCTCCACGACACAGATCTACACGAGGGTCTCGACCGAACGTCTGTGGGCCGTGTACCGCGGTGCGCACCCGAGGGCGGGTTGATGACAGATTTTCGGCCTCTGCATCTGGCGCGCCGGGCTGTGAGCTCCTTTGCGAACCACGAACCCGACCGGGCAGAAGCCGAGCGTGCACGAGCAATCCTCAGTGATGCCGAGTTCATGCTCTGGTCCACGATGCCCGGCCGCGACCGGCGGCATTCGTTGCAGGTCCTCTCACGCTTCGACGTACTCGTCCCTGGGGCACAACGATGGGCGCGTGCCGCTGCTCTCTTGCATGATGTCGGCAAGACCGAGAGCAACCTCGGCTGGATGGGACGAATCGCCGCAACGATCGTGGGGCCGCGGGGTGCACGCTTCCGGAATTACCACGAGCACGAGGCCAGAGGGGCAGCCCTGCTGCGGAGTCTCTCCGATCCGCGCACGATCGCTCTCGTCGTCTCGGATGACCCGACAGACCCGCTCGCAGACGCCCTGCGGCAAGCCGACACGATCTGAGGCACGCGCGAGGTCCGGCATGGAGGGGACGCGTGCGCACCGTGTGGAGAGCCCGGCTCGATGCGGTCGGGATCGGCCCTCAGGTGGACGGCATCAGACCGATCGCGGTGTGCACGCGCGCGAGGGTGGCGGCCGCCACCCGGTGGGCGCGGTCGTTGCCGACCCTGACGAGTCGTGCGAGTTCGCCACGGTCGGACAGCAAATCGTTGTACCTATCCCGAATCGGGGCGATGAGGGCCACGACGGCGTCGGCTGTGTCGGTCTTGAGCGGGCCGTACTGGGAGTATCGGTCGACGAGACGCTCGACGGGCTCGCCGGTGGTCGCTGAGAGGATGTCGAGGAGGTTTGCGACGCCGGGTTTGCTCTCGCGGTCATAACGCACGGTCGAGTCCGAATCGGTGACGGCTCGTTTGAACTTCCTCGCAATCGTGGCGTCGTCATCGAGGAGAAACACGATTCCCGTGTCGGCGGAGGTCGTCTTTGACATCTTCGAAGTCGGCTCCTGCAGATCCATCACGCGCGCCCCGGCTCTCGGGTGCACGGCCCGGGGAATCCGGAAAGTGTCACCGAAGCGGTGGTTGAACCGGATGGCGATGTCGCGGGTGATCTCGACGTGTTGCCGCTGATCCTCGCCGACAGGCACCTCGTCGGCGTCGTAGAGCAAGATGTCTGCGGCCTGGAGTGCCGGATAGGTGAACAGGCCCGCGGCGACGAAATCGACCTCCCGCTTGGCGGCTTTCTCCTTGAACTGGGTCATCCGGCTGAGTTCGCCGTAGGAGACCGTGCACTCCATGATCCATCCGAGTTGGCTGTGCTCGGGGACATGGCTCTGTACGAAGACCGTGGCCACATCGGGGTCTAGGCCGACGGCGAACAGCATCGCGGCCAACTCGAGCGTGTTGCGGCCCACGATCCCGGGTTGATCGACCACCGTCAGGGCATGGAGGTCGACGATTCCGTGGAAGACGTCCTTTTCATGTTGGCCGACCACCCAGGTGCGGAGCGCACCGAGGTAGTTCCCGAGGTGGACCTCTCCGGTCGGTTGGATGCAGGACAGGACCCGAGCCACGCTCTGACGCTAGTGGCGCGGGGGGAGACAGTGTCCGCACCTTTCGCCGGCCTCCCTCATGCCCGCGGGCGGCGCCACTACCATGAGATCGTGCCGATCGAAGTTTCAACCCCCGTCTACGAGGGGCCTTTCGATCTTCTGCTCCACCTGATCATGCGCGAGGAGGTGGACATCCACGAGGTGAGTCTGTCCACGATCGTGGATGCCTATCTCGCCGAGCTCGGGCGGATGCGGGAACTCGACCTCGAGATCGCCACGGAGTTCCTGCTGATCGCGGCGACGCTGGTGGAGATCAAGTCGCGGAGGCTTCTGCCCGGTCGGGACGCGGTCGAACTCGACGATGAACTGGCCCTCTGGGAGGAGCGGGACCTGCTCCTGGCTCGGTTGCTCGAGTGCAAGACCTTCAAGGACGTCGCCCAGATCTTGGCGCGGTTCGTGGACGATGCCGATCTCGTCTATCCCCGCACCACCGGCCCCGACGAGCGGTTCGCAGGGGTCGTCCCGGACCCACTGGAGGGTCTCACTCTCGCCAAGTTGCAGAGGGGGTTCGTTGCGGCGATCACCCCGAAGTCGGGGCTGTCGCTCGAGATGTCCCATGTCTCGCCGGTGCGTTTCGCGGTGCCAGAGGCCGTGGACAAGCTGATGCAGGATCTCCCGCTTCGACGGGAGGTCACGTTCCGGGATCTCACCGGTTCGCTCGTGGAGCGCCTCGAGATCATCGTGCATTTTCTCGCCGTGCTCGAGCTCTACAAGCAGGGGTGGATCGAGATCGACCAGCACGACCGATTCGGCGACATCACCGTGACCTGGACCGGAGTGGGCCCGGACGCCGGCTCCAACGTCGAGATCGACGTCTACGAAGGCTGAGAGACACGTGGCCTCGGGGGACGCAGTGGCTCAAGAGACTGTGCGCGCCATTGAAGCGATCCTGATGGTCGCCCAGGAGTCCGTTCCGGCACAACTGATCGCCGAACTCGTCGAGATCCCCGTTGCGAGGGTCGAGGAGATCTGTGGTGTTCTCGCCTCGGTCTACGAGGATGCGGGTCACGGGTTCCAGGTCGCAAAGGTCGCTGGTGGGTGGCGTTTCCAGTCCCATCCCGACCTCGCGAACTATGTCGAGCGTTTCGTGCTCGAGGGTCAACGCACCCGGCTCTCGGGTGCAGCTCTGGAGACCCTCGCGATCATCGCCTACAAGCAACCGATCTCCCGTCTGCAGATCGCATCGATCCGAGGGGTCGACCCCGAAGCGGTGATGCGCACGCTCCACGGTCGCGGCTACATCGCGCCCGTCGGGCGCGACAGTGGGCCGGGGCTGGCCGTGATGTGGGGGACGACGCCCTTGTTCCTCGACAAACTGGGCCTCGCGTCACTGGAGGACATGCCTCCGATCTCGAGTTTCGTTCCGGACGCATCGCTCGTGGAGGCGCTCGAGCAGACGCTGCGTCTCGAGCCCGGACTCGAACTCGACTCCGACGTGGATCACGCAGCCCCGTCGCCCGATGGTGACTGAGGACTCCGGAGCCGCCGTCGCGGGTGAGCGACTCCAGAAGGTCCTGGCCCGGATCGGATTCGGATCACGTCGTGCCTGCGAGGACCTGATCGCGAACGGCCGTGTCACGGTCAACGGCGACACCGCCGTCCTCGGTCGCCGTGTGGAGCCCGATTGTGATGTGGTGGAGGTCGACGGGGTGCCGGTGGGGATCGTGCCGGGTGCGGTGCACTACGTCTTGAACAAGCCCACTGGCGTGGTGACCACGGCGTCGGACACGCACGGTCGCGAGACCGTCGTGGATCTCGTACCGCGCGAGCCGCGGGTGTTTCCCGTGGGTCGGCTCGATATGGACACCTCCGGACTGTTGATCCTGACCAACGACGGAACACTGGCCAACCTGCTCGCACATCCGCGTCACGGTGTCGACAAGGAGTACCTCGTGGAGGTCGACTCGAACGGGCGCGCCGTGCCCGAGCGGGTGTTGGTGCGCCTGCGCCGGGGGGTGGAACTCGATGACGGGCCGACTGGGCCTGCGGTCGTGGGTCAGCCGCAACCGGGTGTGCTTCGCATTGTCATCCACGAGGGTCGCAATCGCCAGGTGCGCAGGATGTGCGAGCACGTCGGGTTCCCCGTCGTGCGTTTGGCGCGCACCCGCATCGGTCCTCTCGCGGATCCCTCGCTCGCACCTGGTCGGTGGAGGCTGTTGTCCACCGACGAGGTGTTCGCATTATCCACGGCAGCCACAAAGGGTGGACAAGTAGCATCTAGGCGTGAGTGACCCCGGAAATGACGCCTCGAGCATCGCCAATGTCGTCGGTTTGGGCCTGATCGGGGGATCGGTTTGCCTCGCCCTGCGTCGAGCAGGGTGGTCGGTGCACGGGATCGATTCTGCCGAGGGGCGCGCACAGGAGGCGCTGACTCGGGGTGTGGTGGACGCCGTTGGTATCTCGACCCACGCACGGGTGACCTTCGTGGCGACACCCGTTGCGACACTGGTCGAGGGAGTCCGGTGGGCTCTTGGCTCAACCGGGGGCGTCGTCACCGACGTCGGATCGGTGAAGTCTCCGGTGGCCGAGGCCGTCGATGATCCCCGCTTCGTCCCCGGTCATCCGATGGCGGGATCGGAACTGGATGGCCTCGAGGGCGCTGATGCGTCCATGTTCGAGGGGGCGACCTGGGTCCTGACGCCGACCGCCTCCACGTCCGACGAGGCCTTCTCGCTCGTGGCAGAAGTTGTTTCGTCGCTCGGTGCGGAGGTGGTCGCGCTCGCGCCGTCGAGCCACGATCGTCTCGTTGCGGTGGTGAGCCACGTCCCCCATCTCACGGCGGCTGCACTGATGGGTGTTGCCGCCACCCGGTCGGACGAGCATGCCGCACTGTTGCGCCTCGCAGCCGGTGGATTCCGGGACATGACACGCATCGCCTCGTCACGTTCGGGCATCTGGCTGGATATCTGCGGAGAGAACCGCACGGCGATTCTCGATGGTCTCGATGATCTCATCGACGGACTGCGGTCGATGCGCACCTCCATAGACGAGGGGAACACCGAGGCGCTCCGTGGGCGCCTCGATGATGCGCGGCGTGCGCGGATGAATCTGCCGTCGAAAGCAGGGGCGATAGAGGACTTGACCGAGGTGCGCATCCCGATTCCCGATCGGCCCGGTGCGGCGGCCGAGGTGTTCACGCTCTCGGGCGATCTTGGAGTGAACATCCACGACTTCGAAGTCGTCCATTCTGTCGAAGGGGACAAGGGTGTGATGGTGATAGTGATCCGCAGCGAGCACGTCGATCTCTTCCGTGGGGGATTGTTGGCGAGGGGATTCCGGCCCGCCACCCATCCGCTCTCGTGATGGTGTGGGTGACGGTGGGTCGATGAACGCAGTCCGGGGAGTGGTGAGCCTCGCGGGTCGCTCAGGTCCGGTGGACGCCTCCGTGGAGGTTCCTGGCTCCAAGAGTCTGGCGAACAGGGCACTGGTGTGCGCCTTGCTCGCGGACGGGCAATCAACGCTCACGGGTCTCCCGGATGGGGACGACGTCGCGGTGATGCTGGCGGCTCTCCGCTCGGTGGATCGGATCGCTGGAATCGGGACCGACTTCGTCGTCACGGGCGGTTCGGGACACGGCCCCCTCCTGCCGGCATCGGTCGACTGTGGACTTGCGGGGACGACATCGCGATTCCTCACGGCGGTTGCCTCGGTGAACACCTCGCCCGTGAGGCTGGACGGCGGAGGGCCTCTCCGGGGACGGCCGATGGGCGAGCTCCATGAGGCGCTCGGAGTGCTCGGGGCACGGGTGGAAACCGCCCATCCCGGGCATCTGCCGGTCACGGTCTCCCCGGGCACGATGCGAGGTGGTCGTGTCCGAGTCCGTGGTGACGCCTCCAGCCAATTCATCTCGGCGTTGATGTTGATTGCACCGGTGCTGCCAGAGGGACTCGTCATCGAGCTCGAGGGCGCCCTCGTGTCCCGCCCGTATGTCGAGATGACGGCCGCGGTGATGATGACCTTCGGGGCCGATGTCAGGATCGAGGGGACAGAGATCGTCGTGGCGCCCCGTCCGTACCTGCCCACGAAGTATCGGATCGAGCCTGACTTTTCCTCGGCTGCCTTCCCGCTTGTGGGCGCGATGATCGCCGGGGGTCGGGTGAGGATCCCGGGTCTCGCGCTGGCGCGCCTGCAGGGAGACGCACGAATCCTGGTTCTCCTGCGGGACATGGGGGCCGTGGTCGGCGTGGATGGCGACGATGTCGTGACCGTGACCGAGGGCGCTGCCTCGATCACTCCGGTCGACGTGGACATGGCCGATTGCTCCGATCTCGTGCCCGCCGTCGCGGTTGCCCTCGGTCTCGGTGCGGGGTCGAGCAGGATCCGGGGAATTGGTTTCATCCGCGCCAAGGAGAGCAATCGGATCGACGATCTCGCGGGCGAATTGGCCCGGGCGGGCTACGAGGTCCGGAGTGAAGCCGATGGTCTCGTGCTCGGCGGTGCCGCCCGGCCTCGATCATCGAGATTCAAGACGCACGAGGACCACCGCCTGGCAATGGCGTTGTCGCTCGTGTCTCTCGCTGGAGTCGACGTGTCACTCGATGACGGGAGTGTCGTGGGAAAGAGTTGGCCGTCGTTCTTCATGGACATGAGCGGCATTCTCCGACTCGAGAACGAGTAGAAGTAGAGTCGTTCATCATGTCGGGCGATTCTCGTGCGCCGAATTCTGGCGATCGTGGACCAGAACGCATGACCGTGGTCGCCTTCGACTTCGACCACACACTGACTGTGCGCGACAGTGTCTTGCCCTATGTGATTCGTGTTGCCGGCGTCGGATGCGTGCTGTCGGCGCTCGTGCGCACACTCCCGACGATCGTGCGACTCGTGGTGCGGCGCGACAACGACGGGTTGAAGGCGCATTTCGTCCGCAATTGTCTCGCCGGGATCGAGGTGGACCGGGCGTCGACGGTGGGAATCGAGCACGCCGGGCGGATCGTCGGCTCGAAAATGCGTCGGGACACAGCGGCGCGGCTCCGCTCGCATCAGGAGAGGGGTGATGTGGTCATCATCGTGTCGGCCTCGTTCGGGGAGTACATGCACGTGGTGGGTGACCTCCTCGAGGTCGACGCGGTGCTCTGCACGGAACTCGAGCACGCCGACGGGAGACTCACGGGCGAGTTGGCAGGGCGGAACTGTCGCGGAGCCGAGAAAATGGTGCGCGTCCGACAGTGGATGGATGGGGCCGGGTTCGAGGGCGGCCTCGACGTCGCGTACGGGGACTCCCGAGGGGACGCCGAGATGCTGGCAGCAGCCACGACGGGAGTTCTCGTCGGACACCGCGAACTCGGAGGGTTGACAGATGATCCTGGACCTGCGACCGGAGTGGTGGGCGAGCAACGATGATCGCAGCACTCGTGCGGGAGGCGCGGCCCAAGCAATGGGTCAAGAACGTGCTGGTCTTTGCCGGTCCGGGCGCCCTCGGTGTGCTCGATGAGATCGGTCCGCTCGGTCGCGCTGCGACGGTGTTCGCGGCGTTTTGTCTGGTGTCGTCCGGGGTCTATTTCTGGAACGACATTCGCGACTTGGAGCAGGACCGGACCCACCCCAGAAAGAGGTTCCGACCGATAGCGGCCGGTGAGATTCCATTGCCGGTGGCCCGAGTCCTCGGGTCTGTGCTGACCGTCGGGGGACCTGCGCTGGCATGGTCGGTGCGCCCCGAGGCCGGTGTGATCCTCGTGCTCTATGCAGTCATCCAGGTGGCCTACAGCGTCGGCCTGAAGCACGTACCGGTCCTCGATCTGGCCATTGTGTCCAGCGGCTTCGTCCTGCGGGCGATGGCGGGTGCGATCGCCACCCAGACACCGATGTCGAACTGGTTCGTGCTCTGCATCACTTTCGGCTCGTTCTTCATCGTGGCGGGAAAGCGTTTCGCTGAACTCCTGGAATTGGGGGAGGGGGCTGTGGTGACGCGGCGCTCCTTGGCGGAGTACAGCACCGTGTACCTGCGTCAGATACTCGTGGTGTCGTGCACCGCGACCGCGGTGACGTACTGCATGTGGGCCCTCGAGAGCGCAGCCTCGATCGACGAGACGGTTCCACTCCACGGACTCACGATCGTGCCGATGGTGTTGGCACTGCTCCGCTACATGCTCGTGCTCGAGCGTGGTGGAGGTGGAGCCCCGGAGGAGGTTTTCTTCCGGGACCGCTCCATCCAGTTCTACGGTGTCGTGTGGGCTGTGATCTACGGCTTGGCGGTGTATGCCCGTTGACGCCGCCCGTGCCGGCGAACCTCTGCCACCTAGACTCACCCAGTGACCCAACGTCGACTCTCGGGATGGGGCCGAACGGCATGGACCGTCGCCGATGTGGTCGAGGCCACCGACCCCATGTCCGTGGTGGCGGCATTGTCGACGAGTGGTCCTCGTGGTGCGATCGCGAGGGGTCTCGGGAGGTCGTACGGCGCCGCTGCCCAGAACGCGGGGGGACTGGTCCTCGTCAATCACCTGGAGGATCCGTCCGCGGCCGAGTTCCTCCTCGACGCCGACACGGGAGTGCTCGAGGTCGCCGCGGGCGTGAGTCTCGATGAGATTCTGCGGCGCAGCGTGCCCCGGGGCTGGTTCGTGCCGGTCACCCCTGGGACCAGATTTGTCACCGTTGGCGGGGCGATTGCGTCCGACATCCACGGCAAGAATCACCATGTGGATGGCAGTTTCGGCCAGCACCTCGAATGGCTGGATCTGCTCCTGTCATCCGGGGAGGTTGTCAGGCTGTCCCCCTCGGAGCAGCGGGATTGGTTCTGGGCCACTGTCGGGGGCATGGGTCTCACGGGTGTCGTCGTGCGTGCTGCGATCCGATTGATTCCGATCGAAACTGCCAAAGTGACCGTCGAAACCGAGCGGCTCGGTGACTTCGATGCGGTGTGCGCTGCGATGGCCGACCCGGCTGCAGACGATCAATACCGCTACTCGGTCTGCTGGGTGGATCTCCTGGCGCGGGGTGCCTCGATGGGGCGGGGTGTCCTGACGCGGGGAGACCACGCGCCCCGGTCGGCGCTCAGCAACGGGGCTCAGCGCACCGAGGGGGCCCTGGACTACGACCCGAAGGTCCGGATCGCAGCGCCACCGTGGATGCCGAACGGGGTGCTCAACAAGTGGTCGATCAAGGCCTTCAACGAGGCCTGGTTCCGAAAGGCGCCCTCACGGCGACACGTGGGACTCGAGTCCATCGCGGCGTTCTTCCATCCCTTGGATGTGGTCCGCAACTGGAACACGATGTACGGCTCGCAGGGCTTCATCCAGTACCAGTTCATCGTGCCGCTCGAGCGCACCGATGTTCTGCGAGCAGTCATCGAGCGCTTTTCCTCGGCGGGGGTCGCGAGCTTCCTCGCGGTCCTCAAGCGCATGGGTGCCCAGAATGACGCTCCGATGTCGTTCCCCACGAAGGGCTGGACACTCACCCTCGACATGGCGGCTGGAGCGGTGGGTCTGCCACGCCTGCTCGCCGAGGTGGACGAGATGGTTCTGGACGCAGGAGGTCGCCACTACTTGGCCAAGGACTCCCATGTGTCACCGTCCGCCGTGCGGCGTGGCTACCCACGCTTCGATGAGTGGCTGTCGGTGCGGGACCAGATGGATCCGCGGGGCCTGTGGCGGAGTGATCTGGCGCGGAGGCTTTCGCTCGTCGACACGGGGAACGCCGAGTGACCCCGCGCATGGATGTCGCTTCGGGGAGGTCCCATGCCCGCGCCGGGACGAAACGGCGCCGGGGAGACCGAGCCTTATGAAGAACGGTGTGGGGGTCGCCCAGAGCATCGTCTTGTTCGGGGGGACGAGCGAAATCGGCCTCGCGGTGGCACGTCGTCTCATCGTTCCCGGGACGGCACGGCTCGTGCTGGTCAGTCGTGATCCATCTGCCGCCGAAATGGCAGCAGTCGACATCGTCGATCGCTCACCGGACCTGGAGGTGCATCATATTCGCTTCGATGCCGCCGACGCCGCGAGCATGCCGCACGTCGTGGCTGAGGTCGTGTCGGCGATCGGTGACATCGATGTGGCGGTGGTGGCCCAGGGCGTCCTTCGCGAGGGCCACGACTACTTCGCCGATCCGGCGACTGTGTCGGAGGTTGTCGGGGTGAACATGACCGGAGTGATGGCGCTCCTGTATGGACTCGCCGACCGACTGCGCTCGCAGGGATACGGAAAGATAGTCCTCTTGTCCTCCGTGGCCGGGATGAGGGTGCGGCGCTCCAACCCGGTGTACGGAGCGTCCAAGGCCGGTGTGGATGGCTTCGCACTCGCCCTCGACCACGAACTCACCGGCTCGGGTGCGTCGATCCTCGTCGTGAGACCCGGCTTTGTCACCACTCGCATGACAGCAGGCATGAGGAAGGCGCCCTTCTCCACCGATGCCGAGACCGTGGCCGCACGCACTGTGGCTGCGATTTCGTCCGACAAGAGGATCGTGTGGGTTCCGAGCGCGCTCGGAGCGGTGTTCGCGGTTCTCCGAAGCCTCCCAACTTCAATCTGGAGACGTCTTCCGTTCTGACGCGATGAATCGGTCGCAACCAGGGTGGGCGATCGACTCGGACAGCCCTGGTGCGATCGTCGGGGTGTGTGTCAGGGAATTGCGCCGCGCACCCCGTAGATGCCGTTCACGGTCACGAGGCCTGCTGCCAGCACAACGACCACAATCGGCCACCAACGGTCGTCGTCGTCGCGCAGTGCCCGCGCGACCGGAAAAATGAGTGGGAAAGCGGTGTAGAGGAACCGTGGTCTCGCTGTGACCGTTGCCGGTGCGAGCATCAACACCAGCACCGAGACGGCGTAGGCGTGATACATCAGGGGGATCCGGTGCCGGCGCGCCAACAAGAGCGACCAGATCATGGCGACGACTGTTGCGGCGGTGAGCACCGAGGTGGGTGAGCTGAATGGCCTGACGAAGAAGTCGAGCGTTCTCTCGACCGCGGTAGCCCCGAAACTCGTGCTCTCCTTCCATGCCTCGCGTTGGACGCGGAACCACGCCCAGTCCTCGTCGGTGTGCCAACGGAGGAAGGCCATGAAGCCGACGAATCCGAGGGGTGCGAGCAGTGGAGCCAGGAGCGACCTCCAGTCCCTGTCGTCCTTGATGGCCAGGAGCGCAGCCACCCCGCATGCGGCCACCAGCGCGAGACCGTTCGGGCGAGCGGCACTTCCCAGAGCAGCCAGGAGACCCGCGAGGAACCAGGAACGCCGTGCGAGAGCGAGAAAGCACAGGCCTGCGATGGACAGGAGCAGCGCCTCGGAATACGCCCAGCTGAGCACGAAACTCCCCGGGAAGACGGCCGCGATGATCATTGCCTTCTCGGCGGTGCGCGCATCGAAGAGGTGCCGCGCGAGCACACCCACGATCGCGACCACGCAACCACCAAGGACGAAATTGAGCAACAGAGCGATGCTGACTGGCCCTCCCGGCAGGATCCAGTCGATCCCGCGCACGATCATCGGGTACAGCGGGAAAAAAGCCGCTCGGGCATCGGGAACGAAGTACGAGACGTTGTCCATGATGTGGTGCGGGTAGCCGTCGCGCACCACATCGAGATACCAGTGGCCGTCCCAGCTGTCGAGGACTTGGACGAGGGCACTGGCGCCCCCGACGGGTTCTTCTCCGTTCCACCGTGACCAGACCGCCTGTGCCGCCACGGCGATGCCTGCTCCCATCACGACGAGGAACCTCGACAGGAGATACGCGAGAGCACCCCTCGTCTTGGCGCGTGACCATGCTTCTGTCGTGTCAGGCGCTGCGGCCGTCGCCGGAGTCGCAGGCGGAGAGGGGGCGTCTGTCGCTGCTGGGTCGGTGGTGGTCATGGTGTCGGTGTCGCGCGCCCCTGACCGATGTCGTCTCAGAGTCGCCCGATGGACACAATACGGCGGCGCGGACCCCGTCGCGGTGCTCTCCAACCGTCGAGTTGGAGCCATCGCACCACGCGGTGGCGTTGACCGGCATAACTCGCCAAGGACTCCAGCATTTCCTCGTCCGTGCCGCGCGGTCGCCCATGGAGTGCCCAGGCGACGGTGTTCTTCACGTGGAAGTCGCCCACGAGGAGAGCGTCGGGGTCACCGAAGGCGATTCCTCCCACAACGGCAGCAGTCCACACGCCCACGCCGCGGATGCGTCGGAGGGAGGCGGTCGCATCCTCGGGAGTCTGACGCTCTCCGTCGAACCAGTCATGAGCAAGCCAACGAAAATTTCGGGCCACTTCCCGAATGGTGTCGGCCCGTCTCTTCTCGATTCCGAGGGTGTGAAACTCGTGGTAGGGAACTTCGGCGAGCCGCTCGGGCGACGGAGGAAGCTTCAGTCGCCCCTCAGGATCGGGTGCCCGCTCGCCCCAGCGATCCACCATCCGGTGCCACTGCACAGCGGCCTCCTTGGCGGTGATGCGCTGGGCCAGGACCGCGGGGAGGAGCTCGTGGTACGGCGTGCCACTGGCGCCCAGGGGCAGTGCCGACCAGTTGCGCATGGCCCTTTCCACCGCTTGGTGCCGTGAAACGAGCGCCACGGAGCGATCGTGATCGCCCCGCAGACGACCCCAGGACTGGACGAGCCAGGGCCCTCCCGGGCCGTGCCCGCGCACCACGGGAAGGCTCGAGACGGGCCCGCACACCTCGAGAACGCCAGGACCGTCGGGGGTCCATGTCGCGCGCCGGAACGATTCCCGGGAGATCTCGGTCGTGCGGTCGTTGCGACCGGTGCGGCACTGTGCGAGGCAATGTGCGACGAGCTCGGGGTGATGCACACATGTGAACCTAGTGCCCCGACTATCCACAGGCGTGTGCGCCCAATCCCGAGCAACATGAAAGGGCATTGTCGGGCCGGGGAGGCTGTGTTGACAATTTGTCCACCGCCGCACCTCGGGCAAAAGGGTGCCGGCTGTTCCGTGGAACTAGTTTTGGCGAGGTGAGCGAACGCGAAATCATGACATGGGAGAGCTTCGGCGTGGCGAGCCGGGATCTGGCCCACATGGTCGCTGCCTCCGACTACGACCCCGACATCATCTTGGCAATTGCGCGTGGGGGCCTCTTGGCTGCGGGTGCTCTCGGGTACGCCCTCGCGGTGAAGAATCTCTACACGATGAACGTCGAGTTCTACACCGGAGTCGAGGAGAGGCTGCCGGTGCCGATGATCTTGCCGCCGGTGCCCGATCTCGTGGAGTTGCGGTTCGCCCGTGTGTTGATCGTCGATGACGTCGCAGACACGGGGCACACCCTGAAAATCGTGCGCGAGTTCTTCGAAGGTCGGGTGAAGGAGGTGCGCACGGCAGTTCTCTACGAAAAGCCCCACTCGGTGGTGAGGTGCGACTACGTGTGGAAGCACACGGCGCAATGGATCAATTTCCCGTGGAGTGACAAAGAGCCGGTCGTCCATCGGGAGAACTTGGTTCGCGACGCCTGAGGGCACGCCGGGTTTCCAACCGCCGGCTGGTTTCCGTACGTCAACCGAATGCGTCGATGATTGCCAACGCGGCGTTGCGTCCGCTCGCGCCCCACACCCCCGCGCCGGGGAACGTGGCTGCCCCCGTCAGGTAGAGCCCGCGGATCGGGGTCTCGTACCGCGTCAGTTCAGGATCGCGGCCGAGGAGGGTCGCGAGGGGTCCACCGGAGAAACTCGTGGCGTGTCCCCGAGGGAGATGGAACGATCTCTCGTACCCAACAGGGGTGTAGACCCGCCAGTCGACGATCGACTCATAGAAACCGGGCTCGAGAATCTCGCAGTACTGACGGAGCCAGCGTTCCGGTTCGTCGCGAGAGACCCAGCCACCTCTGAACGCGTAAGGCGTGAAGAGGGCCTCGAGGCTGAAGACGTGGTGGCCGGGGCACGCAAGCGACGGATCGATGGCGGTGGGCGCATTGGCGAGCAGGGCCATCCGCGGCATGGTGCGACCCTCGCTCATGAGTTGTGCCCCACGATGCAGTTCTGCGACCGACGGGCTCACGACGGTGGTCGACGCCGAGATGGCCCGGCGCGCCGCAGCGTCGAGGTGACCGAGAGCGCGCGGCAGGGGCAACTCGGTCGTGACCGCATCGATTTTGGACTCGTATCCATCACCGACCGGCGTGTCGGACCACTTCGTCACGAGGGACGCCGCGCGCGCGGGAGGGTTCTTCAACCACTGCACGAAAGTGCGACGGGGATCGCACGCAGAAACAACGACCGGCGCGGTGATGGTGCGGCCATCCTCGGTCTGGATGGCAGCAACCTGGGACCCCTCGCACAGGATCCCCGTCACGATGACACCGGTCTCGAGAACCCCGCCGGAGGCCAGGAACGATGCCTTGAGTGCCTCGGGGAGTGCACCACTCCCACCCACGGGACGCCCGACCGGGACCACGTGTCGCAACGCATAGGAGAGCGCGCCGAGGCCCGTTCCTGGCGTCTCGGGTGAGATTCCCCACACGATCGGACCCTCGACCATGGCCGGGCCGATCACGGCTTCATCGTCGAAGTACTCGCGCATCACGTCGGCAGCCGACATGCGGCTCATCTTCAGCATCGCGCGCAGTCCCGCGAGCCTGCGCCGCACCGCGCTCGTCACCAGCGATCCCCGCGATGAACCCCGGGAGGCCGCCTCGAGCACGAGTCGCGCGACCGGCACCATGGTCTCGGCGTACCTGCGGTAGCCCTCGGCCGCGCCGGGATGGGCCCCAGCGAGGCTCTCGATCGTGTGCTCGATGTCGTGGTGGATGGTCCATGCCCGGCCCGTGGTCCAGTCGATGTTGACCTGGGCGGGATCGATGTCGAGGTACGCCAGCCCGTGCCGGGCGAGGCCGAGTTCCTCGGCGATCGGAGTGGAGCGGAAGGTGAGGTGGTCGCAGTTGCAGATGTTCACGATGGCACCAGCGAAGGTCTCGCTGCTCGCGGTGCCCCCGACGTTCTCCCGGGCCTCGAGCAGGAGAACCGACATCCCATGTCGTGCGAGATAGGCGGCCGCAACGAGACCATTGTGACCCGCACCGATGACGATCGCGTCGTGGTCGGCTGTCGACTGCTTCCTCACGGCTCTCATTCAACCATTGGATAGGTTTGCACCATGGCATCAGTGAACCGACTCGACGAACTCTCCGGTCCCCGGGTGGGGGAGCGGCTCGGTCGCGACTCCATCATCGTGTTGCCCCTCGGTGCGGTGGAGCAGCATGGTCCCCACCTGCCCTTGAGCACCGATCTCGTGGTCGCAGAGGCTGTCTCGACAGCGGTCGTTGAGCGTGTGGGGGACGAGTGTGACGCATGGCTGCTCCCACCGCTGGCATTCACCAAGTCGAATGAGCACGCCTGGGCCCCGGGGACGATCTGGCTCTCGGCGACGACCCTGCTCGCGGTGCTCGACGACATCGGACGATGCGTCGCGGCCACGCCCGCCCGGCGCCTGCTCTTTGTGAACGGTCACGGCGGAAACAGCGCCCTTGTCGCGATGGCCAATCGCGAGCTGCGCCTGAGGCATGGCCTACAGACGTTCCTGGCCCACCCCCACATGCCGGCCGACCAGGGGGGCTCGTCCGGCTCCAGCGAACTCGGCATGGGAGTTCATGGTGGGCGTGACGAAACGTCCGTGATGCTCCACCTGCGCCCCGATCTCGTGGACATGTCGCTGGCGTCCCGGCGGATTCCGGAGGGACTGGCAGACAACACCCACGTCAAGTTCGGCGGGACGGTCTCATTCGGCTGGTTGTCGAACGACTTTTTTCCCGAGGGTGTCATCGGCGACCCGACGATGGCGTCAGCCGAGTTGGGAGCTTCGATGTTCGATGCCGCGGTCACGTCGATGTGTGACGCGGTGCGGGAGATCTCCCACTTCAATTTCGGACGCTGAGGACCACACGGCACCGACGTCTCGACCCGAGGACAAGTCGCGGGGCAACGAAAAAGGGAGGGGCTTTCGCCCCTCCCCCTTCCTTTTCGGATGTCCGAGGATCAGCCCAGAGTGATGGACGGATCGATGTACTCGTTGGTCACCACGTCGGCCGCGGTGATGCCGGACTTGACCTCCGAACCGGTCTTTTCGTAGACCGGGGTTGCCGCCGCGATGAAGGCGGTGATGCGGTCGAGGTCGAAGGAGCCGAGGGTCCCGTCGGGGCTGTTCGCCACGAGCTTGTCCTCCAGCATCTTCACGACCGCAGCGTCAGCCTGCGCCGCGGAGTAGTTCCAGCCGTTGTTGTACTTCAGGACCGCATCGATGATCAGCGCGTTGGTGCGCGCCGGGCTCGCGATGTAGTCGCGCTGGGCCTTCTGGACCACCGGGACGAACTTCTTCAGGCACTCGGCGTTCTTCTCGAGGCTCTCCGGCGTTCCACCGAGGGACTGGGCGTAGGAGGTCCATCCCGCGTCGTGGATGTACTGGTAAGCGACCGGCTTGAGCCAATCCTTGATGTCGTTCTCGTACGAGAAAGGCTCCGAGGTGCCGAAGCCCTGCTGGGCGTCCTTGCCTGCCGCTGCGATGAACGAGGCGGGGCTCCCGTCATAGGTGCCATCGACCTGGTCCTTGGAGAGTTGCCCATCGGCGATCAGGTACTCCATGTAGGCGGCTCCATCAAAGTAACGGACCTTGGCACCCGTCGCGCCGAGATCCTTGATGGTCTTGACGTCGGGATAGGTGGCCGGATCCCACATGATGATCTGTGGGTTGATGTTGAACGGGGCCACGACGGCCTTCGTCGGGAACTTCACCGAGTTGCTGACGCTCTCGTCGGTGCTGGTGAATCCGAGCATGATGTCGGGGTCCTGGTACATCTGGGATGACACCGCCTGGAATCCGATCGCCGGACCGCCGGCCCGAACCTCCACTTGGACTCCGGTCGTCTGACCCTCCGAAACGAGATCGCCGCGCACGGCGAGCTTCTCGGTGTCGACCTCGTAACCCGCTCCGATCAACTCGTAGAGGAAGCCGTGTTCGGCCTCGGGGTTCCAGTCGGTCTGGAGCACGATCTTGGCGGGGCAGACGTCGGCGAGATTCGTCCCGACTGCCCCTCCGTCGGCCGGTGCCGCCGTCGTGTCGCTGCTTGAGTCGTCCCCGCCACAGGCGGCCAGCACCAGTGCTGCCGCTGCGGCGAATCCGACCAGTTTCTTGTGCTTCATGGTGCTGGTTGTCTCCTGTGTGGTTGGTGTTCTGAGATGCGGGTCATTGACCCCTGGTGGTGATGTGCCACTTGCCGATGGCTGCCTTGGCGAGCCAGCCGAACAGAAGGAACACCACCAAACCCAATACTGAAGCAAGAATAATCGCCGCGATCAACTCGGGCCCCCAAAGCTTTGCCCGGTACACGTCGATCTGGGCCCCGATGCCCACGACCCCGCCCTGCCTGAAATAGAAGTCCCCGACAACCGCCCCGATGACGGCGAGCCCCGCCGAGATCCGCAACCCCACGAAAATGTTCGGGAGCGCGGCGGGGAATTGCAGCTTCGCGAGGCGGGTCCAGCGCGACGCACCCTGGAGGGTGAAGAGTTCGTGCTGACTCTTGTCTGCGGACAGCAGGCCGAACAGAGTGTTGGAGACGATCGGAAAGATCGCGATGAGCACGACGACGAGGAGTCGTTGACGCTGCGTGCCCTCGACCAGTGCCCTGATGAGGGGTGTGAGAGCCAGGATCGGCGCACTTTGTATGGCGACGAGATACGGCCAGGTCGCGCGTTCGAGCCACCTGCGCATGCTCATGAGGATCGCAATCGACATGCCGATGACGATCGTGATGGCGAGGCCGAGGAGGGCGATCTTGGCCGAATCCCAGAGCGACAAGAGGATCGGTTGAAGCCCACGACGCTCACCGGACCGCCAGACACCGAAACCTTCGGTGATGACTGCATCCGGTGTGGGCAGGAGGAAGCGCTTGTGCTTCGGCAGGATCACCGACGAGAGCAGGTACCAGACTCCGATGAACAGAACGAACACGATGCCCGGTCCGGCGAGATCGGAGAGTTTGATCCTGTTCTTCTCATCGGGGACGAAGTCCTCGGGTGTGGGTGCGAGTCCGACTTCACTCATCGGTGTGCCCCCCTGAGCGCCACGGAGATCTCGCCGCAGAGTTCGGCGAACTCGGGCTCGTAGCGCAGGTCATGGGTGCGCGGGTACCTGAACGGCACGTCGAACGAGGCGATCAGGCGACCGGGCCGGGCCGACATGACGAGGACCTTCGTCGACATGTAGACCGCCTCGGTGATCGAATGCGTGATGAACAAGCCCGCGAAACCCTCGATCTGGAAGAGACGCAGCAGTTCATCGTTCAGTCGCTCTCGGGTGATCTCATCGAGTGCGCCGAAGGGCTCGTCGAAGAGGAACACCTTGGGCTGCATGACGAGCGACCGGGCGAGCGAGGCGCGCATGCGCATCCCACCGGACAATTGACGTGGGTACTTGTCCTCGAAGCCGTTGAGACCGACGAGATCGATCGATTGTTGGCCGAGACGGGTCCGCTCATCCTTGGGGAGTTTGTGCAACTCTGCTATCAACTCGACATTCTTGCGCACGGTTCGCCAGGGCATGAGGGTTGCGTCCTGGAACACATACCCGATGCTGTCCCTGTCGACCGCGCATGTTCCCGAGGTGTTCTCCTCGAGCGCCGAGGCGATTCGGAGCAGGGTGGACTTTCCGCATCCCGAGGGGCCCACGACGGTGACGAACTCGCCCGCACGGACCGAAAAGGACACCTCGTCGAGGGCGCGTGTTCCATCGGGGAAGACCATCGACACCCCGTCGAAGGACAACAACGGCTGCGCCTCGTTGGTCGTTGTCACCTCGAATCCCCGGTCATTGGACTCAATGATTCCCGTGGGCACGGGTGAAAAGTAGTCGCTCGAGTTCCCGCGTTCATTCCGCACCGATTTATTTTGTGTTTCTCTTTTGTTCGTCGATCACGACACCACCATGAACGACAAGTCTGTCGGGGGGTCCCATCGCTATCGACTGTCTCACGCTAGTCGCACGCACTGCGACGAAAGACGCCCGCCGACCCGGCTCGAGCCCGCAGGAGAGTCCCATCACCGCTGCACCGCCTGTGGATATCGTCTGCAGGGCGTGATCAGGTGTCAGGTGTGATGCCACCACCAGAAGGGCCGCGATTTCGAGGGGATCGGCTCTGCCCATCGGATTGAACGGATCCTGGAGGTTGTCGCCTCCGGCGGCAACGACGACACCCGCGCTCGCCAGGAGTGCGATGGGCGCGATTCCCCTGGGCACCGCCCGGTGATGCTCTCGTCCCTGCAGGAAGAGGTTGGTCTGCGGCAGCGCCGTCACCGTGACTCCCGCTGTGGCGCACAAATCGGCGATCTGACGCTGGCGGAACTCGTCCATCATGGACAGGGACACACAGTGGCTCGCGTTCGCCCGGAGTGTCAACCCGTCGGAGGTGATCCGGTGGGCGAGGTGGTACAGATCCTCGGAGTCCGCCCGCAGGTTCTCATCGGCATGAAGATCCAAGGGTCTCCCAGCCTCGAGTGCGAGGTCGATCAGGACATTGACGGCCTCGAGGGGATCGGGATCCAGATGTGGGCATCCACCGATGACATCGGCCCCGCTTGCGATCGCGTCCCGCGCGAGCGCCCGTCGGTCCGCCCCACCGCGGCCCGTGAGGGGCCACTCCACGAGCGCAGCGACCTCGATGTCGATGAAACTCGAACAGTCGTCCTTCGCGTCGAGCAAACCGAGCACGGAGTCGAGTCCGCCCGCGAGGGTCGTGTCGGCATGCGTCCTGACGGCAACGACACCGTTGCGCGACAGTTCCACGGCAGCGCGCACGGCACGGTCACGAATGTCTGCACGGGTCAGGGTGTTTCGTACCTGCTCCAGGGCGCGGATCGCTCCCATGAGGTCCCCCGTGTCGTTGGACGCGCGCTCGGCGAGGAATGCCTTGTCGAGATGAGCATGCGGCTCGACCAGTGCGGGCAGGACGAGGCGTCCCTCGAGGTCGATGGTGGTGCTCCCCGGGCGTGGGCCGGCCGCCACCGGGTCAACCCCGGTGATGAGGTCACCCGTGCTGGTGATGTCGACGAGCGATCCACCGGGCAAGAGCCCGTTCGCGAACACGACGCGACTGCCCTCGTCGGCGGTGCGAGTTGGCGCGGCGCTCATTGTGTTCCCCGATGGTTTCGGCCGTCGGTGCGCCACAGACCGCGTGCAGACATCACATCGCGCAGTGCCCTCGTATCGTCGCTCATGATCCCGTCCACACCTATGTCGAGGAGGCGCCCGATTTCCACGGGATCGTCGATCGTCCACACATGAACCTGCAGACCGGACTGGTGCGCGGACTCGACGAATCGACGGGTCACCACGGGAATCGGGCCCTGTCTCACCGGGACCTGGGCACAACGCGCTCCATCTGGTCGAAGTGGCACGGGAATCCGATTGGCCCGGCCCACCAGACGCAGGACAGCTTTGGGTCCCATCGAGGTGAGAACCCTGTCCCCGAACTCGGCACGCACGGCGTCGAGCCGGGCATCGCTGAAACTGCCGATGCAGACGCGCTCGAGCACGTGGGGCCTGGAACGCAGCAGTGCGATCAGTGGCGACACCGCTGAGTCGGCTTTGCAGTCGATGTTCACGAAGATCTCGGGCCAAGTGTCGAGGATCTCCACCAGGCGGGGGATCGGCTCGGTGCCAGAGATCCTCGCCGAGGCGAGTTCGTCGGCGGTGTTCTCCGCGATCCGGCGGGGATCCGCGCACGACCGCGTCAGGTCGTCGTCATGGAAGGCGAGCAGGACCCCGTCGCTCGTGGCGTGCACGTCGGTCTCGACGTACCGGTATCCGAGATCGACCGCGTCCTGGAACGCCACGAGGGTGTTCTCGGGCACCGATGACGCGCCGCCGCGGTGAGCGAATGCGATCGGTCCGACGTGGTCGAGGAAGGGATGCAGGGCGAACCGTCCGGTGCTGGGCGGTCAGATCGACCGACCGGCCGCCTTCCAATACTCGTCCTTGAGCAGACGCTTGTAGAGCTTGCCGGTCGGGTGGCGCGGCAGGTCGGGGCGGAAATCGATGCTGCGCGGACACTTGATGTCGGCGAGTTGGCTCTTGCAATGGACGATGAGCTCCTTCTCGAGAGCGGCGGCCTCGGATGCGTCGGATGGCATGGTCTTGGGCTGCACGACCGCCTTGACCTCCTCGCCGAAGTCGTCGTTCGGAACTCCGAAGACAGCGACGTCGACGACCTTCGGGTGGTTCACGAGGCAGTTCTCGGCTTCCTGTGGGTAGATGTTCACACCACCGGAGATGATCATGAACGCCTTGCGGTCCGTGAGGTAGAGGAAGCCGTCGCCATCGAGGAAGCCGACGTCGCCGAGCGTCGACCAGCCCCGCCCCCTGGGATCGCGGCTCGCCCTAGTTTTCTCGGGGTCATTGTGGTACTCGAAGGTGTTCCCACCCTCGAAGTAGATCGTCCCGGACTCACCGACCGGAACCTCGTTGCCCTCCTCGTCGAGAATGTGGACCGTGGCGTTCAGGGCCATGCCGACGGTTCCCGGATGGGCGAGCCACATGTCGCTGTTGCAATAGACGAAGCCGTTCCCCTCCGTTCCCGCGTAGTACTCGTGGATGATCGGTCCCCACCACTGGATCATCGCGCGCTTGGTCTCGACGGGGCAGGGCGCAGCCGCATGGATGACAACTTCGAGGCTCCCCACGTCGTAACCGAGCCGGATGTCGTCGTCGAGTTTCAGCATGCGGATGAACATCGTGGGCACGAGCTGGGAATGCGTGATACGGAACTTCTCCACGAATTCGAGATAGCGCTGCGCATCGAAGTGCTCCATCACCACGGTGGTGCCCCCGTGGGCGTGAACCGACATGTTGAACCTCAACGGCGCGGCGTGGTACAGCGGAGCGGGGGAGAGGTAGCGCATCTCCTCGTGGAACTTGTAGAGACCCGCCGTGAGCGGAGCGCCGAGACCGGCCGCATCCCCGAGCGGTGTGCCGGCGAAGACGCGGGCGACTCCCTTGGGCATGCCCGTGGTGCCACTCGAGTACAGCATGTCTGTGCCGTCCACCATGCCCTCGAGCGGGGTGGTCGATGCTGCCTCGACGACGCTCTCGTACGAGTCGTAGCCCTCCACGGCGGCGTCGAGCATGAGCCGTGTCGTCACATTCGGGATGTCGCCGGCGATCTCGAGGGCCTGCTCGGCTTTGTACTTGGAGGTGATGAAGACCTTCGCCTCACAGTCGTTCAGGATGTAGGACAGTTCAGCGCGAGTCAACCGGCTGGAGCACGCCGTGTAGATGGACCCGGCGTAGTGGCAGCCCCAGATGACCTCGAGGAACCGCGGGTGGTTCTCGAGACACAGTGCGACATGGTCGCCGGGTCTGACGCCGGCTGCTCGCAGGACGTTGCTGAGCCTGATGGCTCGCTCGTGTAGTTGACCGTACGTGGTGACGGCGCCGGTTTCGGCTTGGATGACCGCAGGACGATCGGGATGAGTCTGTGCGTGAACTCCGGGGTACATGTGCACAAAACTAGTCACTTGACTTCGGTCACATCCCGTTCGGGAGGGTCCCAGAGGCACAGGGTCGACCCGCCGAGGTCGTAGTCTTTGGCTGTCAGCCAATCGCTTCCGACAGGGGGAATCCGTGACCGCCACCATCCAAACGATCGACGAGACGGGGGTCGCTGAGTTGGCCCAGCAACTCGTGAAGGACTTCCCGCCAAAGACCACTCCGGTCGTGGAGTTCCTCGGTGCACAATTCGACCGTGGTCTGGCGTGGGTGCACTTCCCGATCGGCCACGGTGGACTCGGTATCTCACCCAAGTTCCAAAAGACCATCAACGAGATCGTCTACGCAGCCGGTGCACCGAACCCGATGTTCCGCAACCCGATCGGCCACGGCATGTGTGGCCCGACGGTCGTCGAGTGGGGCAGTGAGGAGCAGAAGAGGCGCTACCTCCGCCCCCTGTTCACCGGCGAGGAAGTGTGGTGCCAGTTGTTCTCCGAGCCCGGCAGCGGGTCCGACTTCGCGGGACTTTCCTCCAAGGGAGTCAGGGACGGCGAAGAGTGGGTCGTGAACGGCCAGAAGGTGTGGACCACCCTCGCGCATCTGTCCCGTTTCGGCCTGCTCGTCGTGCGCACCGATCCCGAGGCCGTCAAGCATGCCGGACTCACCGCGTTCGTCGTCGACATGCACGCACCCGGCGTCGAGGTGCGCCCGCTCCGCCAGATGACCGGTGAGGCCGAGTTCAACGAGGTGTACTTCACCGATGCGCGCATCCCGGCTGGCGAGATGCTCGGCAGCCCGGGCGACGGTTGGCGTGTCTCGCTCACGACGCTCATGAACGAGCGCGTGTCCATCGGCGGTGCCATTCCTCAACGCGGAAGTGGCTCGATCGCCCAGGCCGTGGGTGCGTGGCAGGCCCTGCCGTCGCACCGGCGCGACGACGCGACGCGTGACGAACTCATGAAATTGTGGTCGCGGGCCGAGGTCTTGCGCCTCACGAACATCCGCGCGAACGCCGCCCGCAAGATGGGCTCACCCGGGCCCGAGGGTTCGATCGGCAAGATGGCGAGCGCCGACCTCAACAAGGACGTGTACTCCTTCACGATGAACCTGCTCGGTGCGGACGGTCTCCTCTACGGGTCGTACCAGATGGTTCGCCCCGAGACCGCGATGGGCTTCGATGGTCTCCAGAAGGCGTTCCTGCGTTCGCGTGCGAATTCGATCGAGGGGGGCACGACCGAAGTGATGAAGAACATCCTCGGCGAGCGCGTCCTCGGTCTGCCCGGTGATGTGCGGGTGGACCGCGAGGTCCCCTGGAGCAAGGTTCCCCGGAACTAAACCCGTTCCCGGACTTTCCGGGAACGACCTTGCGCACTGACTCACCGGTTGAGACGGCGTCAGGTCGGGTGGGCGAGCAGCACTCCCAACCACGCGGCCCCGAGGGCGCTCACCAGGCTCGCGGCGCCTCCGATCGCCTTGGCGGCCCTTGATGTCCCCTGGGCGTGGACGAGAGAAGCGATCGCTGTCGCTGCGACCAGGAGCATCTTCACGCCGAAGGTGATCGTGTAGGCGCTCGACTTGGTTGGTGCATCGATGTCCACGTAGCCCCAGATTCCGGTGAGCACGATGAGGAGGAACATCGGCCACGCGAGCTTTGCGAAGGCTCGTGCCACTGCCCCGAGCGCGTCGGGCGCGGTGGTGCGCAACACCGGGACGATTCCGGCGAGAACGATCTGACCGCCGATCCAGACCGAGACCCCGAGCAGGTGCAGGGCGGTGCGGAGGGCGTCGAGGGAGGGCGTGATCATCGGAGAGAGAGCCCCTCCAACACCGCGCTCGCCGCAAGTGCGCGGTCGTCCGAAGCGGGGGTCGAGAGGAACGAGCCGCCGCTCATCGCGGTGATCGCACCGTCCATCGCGGCCTGGAGGTCCCTGATGTTGCGCGGCGGCGGGAAGTACTCGTCCTCCTCGGTGACGGTGATCTCTGCGACTCCATCGCGCGGGGCGAGGCGCGCGATGACACCCGCGACCAACTCCTCGGGTGCCGAGGCTCCAGCCGTCACTCCGACCACTCCCCGGAGGTCGTCGGGGACCTCGTCGGCTGAGTTCACGCGGATGACCCGAGAACAGCCTGATTCGGTTGCGAGTCGCTCGAGCGCCCGGGTGTTTGATGAGTTCGACGAGCCGATGACGACGAACGCGTCGACGCGTGGGGCGATCTCTGTGAGGGCGGCCTGACGGTTCGTGGTGGCGAAACACAAGTCGCTCCGCCCGGGGGTCCAGACATCGGGGAATCGTCTCTTCACCTCGACGGCGATCTCCTGCCATTCGCGGTGGGAGAGGGTGGTTTGGGCGAGCATCGCGACAGGGACCCCGCGGTCGGGGAGCGCACGGACCTCCTCGACCGATTCCACGCGGGTGGTCGACTCCGGGGCCACTGCCATCGTCCCGACAGCCTCCTCGTGGCCTTCGTGTCCGACGTAGACGATGTGGAAACCCTTGCCTGCCCGTGTCTTGACCTCGTGGTGGACCTTCGTCACGAGGGGGCAAACCGCGTCGACGACATAGCTGCCGCGCGCTCGAGCCGCAGCCACGACCTCCGGCGCTGAACCGTGCGCGGACAGCATGATCGGGGAGCCCACGGGGACATCTTCGATCGAGTCCACGAACACCACGCCCCGGTCCACGAATCGGTCGACCACGACCTTGTTGTGCACGATCTCGTGGTAGCAGTACACGGGCTCGTCGAAGGTCCGCACCATCCACGCAAGGGCCTTGATGGCCATTTCCACCCCGGCACAGAACCCGCGGGGAGATGCGAGGAGAACGCGATCCACGCCCCGGGACGGATGATCGACCATGGTTGTCAGAGGCTACATCGGCGTGGACGACACGCCTCGCGTGAGCGGCGTTAGCCTCGGGCGAGTGGATGGCGCGATCGACGACATGCCGTTGGTTGCCCACGTCGATCCCGATGGCGCCGCCGCGAGGGCGGGTCTGAGGGAGGGCGACCGGATCCAGTCGGTGAATGGGACCGTTCCCCGCGACGTGCTCGAGTGGATGTCCCTCGTGGATTCGCCGGTCGTGGAGGTGGTGTCGCTCCGTGACGGCGACAGGTCCGTGCGAACGGTCGAGCGACGCACCGGGGAAGCGTTTGGCGCGTCGGTCTCGAGCGCGGTCTTCGACCGCGTGCAGACCTGCGACAACCACTGCGAGTTCTGCTTCATCTACCAGCTGCCCAAGGGAATGCGGCGGAGCCTCTATCTCAAGGACGACGACTACCGGTTGAGCTTCCTGTTCGGGAACTTCACCACGCTCACACGCTTCACCGAAGCCGACTTCGAGCGCGTGGTGTCCGAGAGATTGTCACCTCTGCACGTGAGTGTGCACGCGGCGTCGCCGCGCACCAGGGCCGAGATGCTGCGGAACGATCGCGGTGGGTTCAGCCTGCGCTGGATGCGGCTGCTCTGCGAGGCCGGAATCGATGTGAGGGCGCAAATCGTGCTGTGTCCCGGTGTGAACGACGGAGAAGTCCTCGACGACACATTCGCACGCCTGCTCGAGGAGGTGCCGATGCTCGACTCGGTGGCGGTGGTTCCGGTCGGACTCTCGCGCCACAACACCGAAGCGAGAATGCGCGTCCACACGGGGTGGGAGGCGCGGGAGGCCGTCGAGCAGATCGAGTCCTGGGGCAACGTGTGGCGCGACATGACCGGTCGTTCCGTCATCCGGGCGGCTGACGAGCTGTATCTCGCGGGCGAATGCGAGGTCCCCGGCGCTGCCCACTACGGCGACTTCGGGATGCTCGAGGACGGAGTCGGCCTCGTGCGCGCCTTCATCGATGCCTTCGAGCAGAGGTCCGATGTCGACGCGTCCAAGGAGGCCGGGTTTTTCGCCTCGGTGGACACTGTCGATTATGTGCGCGTCGCAAATCCCGCCTCAGAGACCGCCCTGCGCCCGGCGTTGACCGGCACCGCGCCGCGAGGGGTCCGACTGCGCCCCCCAGCACGCGGTGGGGTCGGGGTGGTGACGGGGACATGCTTCGCGCCCGTGATGCGCGACCTGCTGGACAGGAACGGATACGCCGAAGTGGGTGTTGTCGCCGTCACCAACGCTCACTTCGGGGGGAGCACCTCGGTTGCGGGCTTGCTGACCGGGGCCGACATCGCCAGTGTTCTTGAAGCACACCAGGGTCGGATGAGGTTCCTCCTGCCCGACGTGTGCCTGAACGGGGACCGGTTCCTCGACGATGTGCGGCTCGGGGAGATTCAGGACCGATTCGATGTCGAGGTGGTGCGAACCGATGGCGCGGTGCTCCGCGAGATCCTCGATCTCCGCCTCGGGGAGGTCCGTCGTGTCGGGTGAGGGACCGCCGACGGTCGTGATCGTCGGTCGTCCGAACGTGGGCAAGAGCACGTTGTTCAACCGTGTGATCGGCGAACAGGCCGCCATCGTTGAGGATCGACCCGGCGTCACGCGCGACCGTCACCGGCGAGAGGCCGAGTGGCTCGGACATCGGTTCTGGATCGTGGACACCGGCGGTTGGATGCCGAAGGGGAGCGCACTGGACGACAAGGTCTCGCGGCAGGTCGAGGACGCGGTGAGGACGGCTGATCTGGTCATCTTCATGGTGGACGCCTCGGTCGGCCTCACCGACGAGGACGAACGCATCGCCGACTGGCTGAGGCGGGAGGATGTCGCGGTTCTCGTGGCGGCGAACAAGGCCGACAACGAACGCCGGGAACAGGAGCGTTGGGAGTTCATGTCATTGGGTTTCGGGGAGCCGCTCCCGGTGTCGGCGCTGCACGGTCGACGAAGCGGCGACCTCCTCGATGTCGTCACTGCTCATCTACCTCGGACCGACGAGCCGATCCCGGACGGGGAGCGCGAGGCCGTCGTCGTCACCGGAGGCGTGCCCCGCGTTGCGATTGTCGGGCGGCCGAACGTGGGCAAGAGCACTCTGTTCAACCGCCTCGTGGGCGAGGAGCGGGCGGTCGTGCACGACATGCCGGGCACGACGCGTGATGCGATCGACACTCTGGTCGAGACCGAGGACGGCCCGATCGTGTTCGTTGACACCGCTGGGATGCGCAAGCGGGGCAAGATCGACGACTCGGCCGAGTACTACTCGCTCGTGCGTGCGCTTCGTGCGATCGACGAGGCCGATGTGGCGATGCTGGTGGTCGATGCGACCGTCGGGGTGACGAGCCAGGATCAACGACTGGCCGAGCGCGTGGACGCGGCCGGATGCCCGATCTTGATCGTGCTGAACAAGTGGGAACTGCTCGATTCCGATGCCCGCCGGGAGGTGGAGGCACAACTTGCCCGGATGCTCTACTTCATAGACGACTCACCGGTGCTCAAGATCTCGGCCCTGACCGGCAAGGGGGTTCACAGGCTGCGCCCCGTGCTCCAGGATGCGATCGAGCAGTACCGCCGCAAGGTGCCCACTCGGGATGTGAACAAAGTGATCGCAACGGCCCAGCAGCGCCAGCCCGCCGGGGGAGGCGCGAAGGTGCTCTTCGCGGTGCAGGGAGCGTCGGATCCGCCGACTTTCACCTTGTTCGTCAACCGAGAACTGCCCCAGCCATACCTGAGGTACTTGGAGCGTTGCATCCGGGACGCGTTCGGTTTCGGTGCGACACCGCTGAAACTGAGAGTTCGGCGCAAGGGCGACTGATGGATCCCGCATGCGCCGAGATCCGCGGGGAGATCTGAGATGCCATGGTGCGAACCGTGCGCGCGTTACCTGGCGCCGTCGGCGATGACCGCGGAGGGTCGGTGCCCTCGTTGCGGAACGATCGCAGAGTTGAACTCGATCTCCGGTCGGCCCCTGTCCGGATCCGACCTGCGTGACTTGGCCGGTCAGGACAAGGCACCCTGGCACTTCAAGTTGCTGGTCTTTCTCCTCGTCGTGTATCTCGGATGGCGGATCGTCGACCTGTTCATCTGAGACCCGAGTCGTCTCTCAGTGTCGCGAGTAGCATGGCAGTGTTCGGGCTGTGGCGCAGCTTGGTTAGCGCGCTTGTCTGGGGGACAAGAGGTCGTGGGTTCAAATCCCGCCAGCCCGACCAACATGTCGCAGCCGAGCTGCGACTCATGCCGAGAAGATTCTCCGGTGGAAGTCGAGCATGTCGCGGTCGAACAGGTCTGCGAGACCCGGTTCCGACCCCAGTCGCGCACCTTTTCGGCCGTGACCGGATTCGATTGCCGCGCGGAACTGGTCGATGTCTCGCCTGCGCGGATCCGGAACCCCGGTCGTCGGGTCGATCATCGAGCCATCACCGGCGAGATACTCGATGGGCGCCCCGGGGGACACACTGGCATTCGCTACCAGGTTGACCTCCTCGTGACGGTCGAAACTGTGGTGTGCACCCGGGACGACACGAATGGAGACTGAGCCGCCCGCCAACGCGATGGCCCGTTCCTGGGCCTGTGCACTCTGTGTGGAACACCATTCATCCCGCTCACCTATGATGATTCGCACCACGGTGTCTGCGATGTCGGGCTCAAGGAACTGCTGACCGCACCAGGGATACACCGCGTAGACGCCGGCGAGAGAGAGCGCGCCGACGAGGGGATCGGCGAGTGTGCGCATTGCGGCCATGAGCACGGCCGCGCCGCCCCGACTGTGACCCTGTGCCGAGATTTTCGAGACATCGACACGTGGATCACTCGCCAGATGGCCGAGTGTGGCCAGCACATCGTGAGCGCTTCCGGCGAACGAGTACTGGGTCTGATTCGCCACGGTCGAAGTGACTCCCCGTGTTGTGAAGGGGTCGATGACGCAGACCCCGTGGCCCGCCTGACGCAGGGTCACCGCGTGACGAGCATGATTGGCGACCACGCCGGAACTCCCGGGCACGATGATCACCACGGGGTGGGGTCCGTCGCCGTCGGGGAGTGCGAGGAGGCCACGGACGGGTTGTCGCTCCATTGACGGGGAGTCGGTGATCGCTTGGTGGAAGTTCACTGGGTTCGCCGAGTCGATGACGAGCAGCTCGGAGCCCGGCAGTTGATCAGCGAGGGCGACGAGTGGACTGGACTGGTTGGCGCTGTGTTCCATCGCGGAAAAACTAATGCCCGCAGCCGCCCGAGATGGAGTCCCCGTTGATTTTTCCGAGGTGGCGATGCCGGTTGTGTGGTGCTGAGTGTGCGGCTAGGGCAGTTGCCCTAATGTCTCATCGTGTCCGTTTCCTCAACTGGTGCACGTGAGCCCCGCCTCTCTCGTGCACGTGTTTCGGTGGCGGTCGTCTTGGCAATTCTCTGCGTTCCCCTCGGCATGGCGGGACTTGCGGGGAGATGGGCCACCGGGACACTCCTCGACAATTCAGCGATCTCGTCGACGGCCGCCACGACCCTTGCCGAGCCCGCCGTCGTCTCTGCGATGGGTGATTTCCTCGGCAAGGAGTTGATGAGCCTCTACGAGGAGAACTTCGACGTCTCGTCGAAGCTCCCTGCTTCCTTCCAAGACGAAGGCAAGGTGATCAAGGCGGCCCTCCAAGAAGAGCTGAAGAGCCAAGCGACGACGCTCGTGGGCTCGGGCGCGGTGCAGGAGTTGCTTGCCCAACTCGTCACTGGCTTCCATGCCCAACTCGTCTCTGCCCTCGAGAAGGACGTCGATGCTGCACCGTCGGGGGTGACCCTCAACCTCGTGCCAGTGGCGACAGAGTTGATGCGGGGACTGCAGGACAAGGGTCTGCTCCCCGGCGACCTGGAGATCCCGGTGATAGATCTCGAACTTCCTCCAGCGGCACAAGTCTCGGCTCTGTCCGAGGCTTTGAAGATCGAACTGCCCGAAGAGCTCGGGAGTGTCGAGGTCTTCAGCGCCGACGAGTTGGCGACGGACTCGAACGAACTCTCCGACGCCCGTCGGGGAGTGTCGACGGTCAAGCTCGTCTCGTGGCTGGCGCTCGGAGTGTCGGCGCTCCTCCTGGTCGCAATCTGGTTCATTGTCGGCTCGCGCCGAGCCGCCCTGACCTTGATTGGTGCGGTGCTGCTGGTGTCGGGACTTCTGGGACTCCTCCTTTCGGCGCGAGTGCCCGGACTGGTCGCGGGCAACATCGAAGATTCGCTGGCACAGGAAGCTTTGCGTGTCACGATCTCGGATCTGGGCAGCGGTCTTCGGATCACCAACACGGTGACGTCGTTGCTGGGGGCACTCATCATCGCCGGGGCGCTTTGGGGGCCCGCATTGTCGGGGCCGATCCGTTCCATGCGTCGAGACAAAACCGCTATCTGAGGTGTGCGGGAGATTCGTCGGTCGGTTCTCGATGGAGGACTTGATTGCTGAGTTCTCGTCCTTGTCCGATGGAGAACACTCCGTCGGGCTGCGGGGCGAGATGCCCCTGTTCGCAAACTGGAACGTGGCACCCACACAACTGATCCCGGTGGTGAGACCATCCCCGGAGGGGGCCCTGGAGCTGGAGACGATGCGCTGGGGTCTCGTGCCGTCATGGTCCAAGGATCCGGGGAAGGGCGTGCCGCTGATCAATGCCCGTTCAGAGACCGTCACGGACAAGACATCGTTCCGCAATCTGGTTCCGCGACAACGGTGCATGATCCCTATGAACGGGTTCTATGAGTGGGATCGGCGCGATGCCAAGAACAAGATTCCCCATTTCGTCACGCGCACGGACGGCCGGTTGATGTGGGCGCTCGGGTTGTGGAATCGCCCCGAGGTGCTGGACGGACTCGCCACGGTGACGATGCTCACGTGTGCCAGTGTCGACGCTCTCGCCAAGATCCACGACCGCTCGCCGGTGCAGGTCGAGATCACAGACGCCATCGACTGGACCCGCACAGAACACCCACCGCTCGGTCTCTTGGAGGATCCGCCACTGTGCGAGGTGTGGACCCACAGGGTCGACAAGGCCGTGAACTCGATTCGCAACAATGGGCCCCATCTGATCGATCCCGTCGTCGTCGACGATCCGCCCCGTGGTCATCCGGAACTCTTCTGATCGGCCAGGTCAATCGAGTGCTGCTCGTATCCGATTTGCATTCGACTCGAGTGTCTCGCGTGGGACCGAGGTCGCGGCGTTCGCGAAGTTGAGGTCAGCCATGGAACGGGCCGGGATCACATGAATGTGGCAGTGGTCCACCTCGAACCCGGCGATGATGAGGCCCACGCGCTCACACTCGAAGGCCGTCTTCACTGCTCCCGCAATGCGGTGGGACACGGCGAAGAGATGCGCAGCGAGGTCAGCTGGAAGGTCGGTCCACTGGTCGACCTCGCTCACGGGAACGACCAACAGATGACCGTCCGATATGGGGTTGATCGTCATGAAGGCAACGCAGAGGTCATCCCGGTGGACGAATGTGCCCGGTATCTCGCCCCTGATGATCCTGGTGAAGATCGTGGTCATCCCATGTACCCACCCGACACGCTGAAGACATCCCCGGTGCAGTAGGTCGACTCGGGCCCGACGAGGAATCGAACCATCTCGGCGAGTTCCTCTGGTCGCCCCATCCGTCCCTTGCCGATGCGGGTCACGATCGCTGCCCTCAGGATCTCGCTGAACGGTGTGAGGAGGGGGGTGTCGATGTAGCCGGGGCAGATCGCGTTCACATTGATCCCGAGGGCGGCGACCTCGCTCGCCACTGCTCTTGTGAGTGCGATGATGCCGGCCTTGGCGACCGAATAATGCGGGGCGCCGGCCGACGGTTGGAGACCGAGGACCGAGGAGATGTTCACGATTCTGCCGCGTCGAGCGGGTTGCATGTGGCGCAGGGCGGCGCGGCAACCGTGGAATGCTCCGTGGAGATGGATCCTCAACATTCGGTCCCATTCTTCGTCCGAGAGGTCGATCAGATGGTTCATCGGCACCATCTCGTCGATCCGACCCTCGGCGCGCAGCACCGTGTTCTTGATCTGACGATCCGTCTTGGAGGACACATCTCGCGGCGCGACACCGGCGTTGTTCACCATGATGTCCAGTCGACCGAGTTGACGCACCGCTTCGTCAACGGCCGCATCGAACGCTTGTGCGTCAGCCACATCGAACACGAAAGCGAGTCCTCCGACTGACTCGGCGACCCTCGCCGCCCTGCCGCCGTCGAGGTCGTTCACGACGATGATCGCCCCGTCGGCGGCTAGGCGCCTCGCGGCTGCTTCGCCGAGGCCGGAGCCGGCGCCGGTGATGAATGCGACTTGTCCCTCGAGTGCCCCAGCCATGGGCAAAAACTACTGGGGACGGCCGGCGGGCGGGCCACCGTGGTGTTGCCGGGTGGAACTACCCTTCGTGTCGTGCTGTGGCGCGGGGCTTTCACGTTGCCGAATCTGATCACGCTCGTTCGACTGGCGTTGCTGCCGTGGTTCGTCGTGCTCCTGTTCGATGACAGGGTGGTGGCGGCAAGTTTCTTCTTGGGCTTCCTTGGCGCGACGGACTGGGTCGACGGTTGGGTTGCGCGGCGCTTCAACCAGGTGAGTGAGCTCGGCAAGATCCTCGATCCGGTGGCCGACAGGCTCGTGTTCCTGGTGGGGATCGTGGCGGTGATGTGGCACGGCTCCTTTCCGGTCTGGTTCGGTGTTGCGATCGTGGCGAGGGAGGCGTCGATCGCCCTCCTGATGGTCGGTGCGACGCTGCTGGGAATGGAGCGATTCGACGTGACGAGACGAGGCAAGACCGCGACCTTTGCCCTGTTGTGTTCGGTTCCGTGGATCACCCTGGGTTCGGTGGGCGGTGGGTGGTCGGTCTTTTCGTGGGCCGGATGGGCCGTCGGCATCCCGGGCTTGGCCCTGTCGTGGGTGACCTTCTTTGAGTATCTGCCCCTCGTGCGTGCCCACATGGCGACAGGTCGCGACCGGGGCGCACTACCGTTGGACGAGTGATCATCCCTGCCCATCTGCACTACACCAAGGACCACGAATGGGTCTCCGTTGTCGATGGCACCGTACGGGTGGGCATCACCGATTATGCCCAGGACGCCCTGGGTGACATCGTCTTCATCCAATTGCCCTCACCGGGGGATGTCGTGGGGGCGAACCAATCGTTCTCCGAGATCGAGAGCACCAAGAGTGTCAACGATGTCTACGCGCCCGTGGCGGGCACGGTCTCGGCGGTCAACGAGATGCTCCGTGACCGCCCCGAGTTGCTCAACAGCGATCCCTACGGGCAGGGTTGGATCTGCGAGCTCAGTGCCGTCGAGATGTCCGGGGCCGAACTGATGGATGCCGAGGCCTACAGAGGGCTCATCGGGGCATGAGCGGCGCCTCATACGTCTTTTGCAACCGGTGTGGACACCGGAATCCGCCCGTATCGAGGTTCTGTGCCTCGTGCGGGACCGTGCTCGACACCGCCGACGACCGGACCATCGTGATCGCCAAGGTCGATCCTCTCCATGACGCACTCGGCACCGCCGACGACGTGATCGTGGACACCGGCGACATGGCCCACGGCACGGCCATTCTGGTGGTGCGAAGCGGCGAGGACGAGGGCGAACATTTCGTGTTGGGGCTCGGAACGACCTCGATCGGTCGGAGCGCAGAGAGCGACATCGTTCTCGACGACATCACCGTGTCCCGTCACCACAGCGAGATAATCCGCATCGAGGGTCGTCATGTGGTGCGCGACAAGGGTTCGCTCAACGGGACTTACCTGAACCAAGCTCGTGTCGACGCCGCCGAGCTCGCCCAGGGTGACGAGGTGCAGATCGGGAAATACCATTTGGTCTTCTTCGAGAAGGCCCCCAAGTGACGGACCGTGGGTACCACTCGATCGGCGAGGTCCTCGCCCTGCTGCTCGAGGAATTCCCCGACGTCACCATCTCGAAGATCAGGTTCCTCGAGAGCCAAGGTCTGATCCAACCCGAACGGACTCCGTCGGGGTATCGGAAGTTCACTGAATCAGAGGTCGAGCGCCTCAGGTACATCCTCAGGGAGCAGAGGCAGAACTTCCTGCCGCTGCGCATCATCAAGAATCGACTCGACGACTCCGGTGAGATCATGGATGACAGCACCGATGTCAGCCGTGACATGGACATGCCGGCCGACATGCCGACCACGGGTCATCCCGCGGCCCGGGCGACGGTGCCCCGGGTGCCGACGGGCAGGATTCCACGGCCCGACCGCGACATCACCCCCGCCGCGGCCGCCAAGGCTGCTCGTCGCGAGGCGTCGCGACACGCGGAGAACACAGAGTCGATCCCGCGGGATGAATTGATCAAACGGACATCGATCGATCCGGCGCTTCTCCGGGATCTCGAGAAGACTGGTTTCGTCGGGGGCCACGAGGTGGGGGACACCACCTTCTTCGATGCGCATTCGTTCGAGATAGCGCGCACGGCCGCCAGGTTCCGCGACATGGGGATCGACGTACGACATCTCCGTGGCTGGAAATCCTCCAGCGAACGGGAATTGACCCTGTTCGAGCAGCGCATCCTCCCGCTGCTGCGCCAACGCAACCCGGCAGCGCGCGAGGAAGCGCTCGCGATGCTCGCTGAGTTCATCGAATTGGGCGCCGACCTGCGTTCGGCGTTGCTGATGCGCGAGGTTTCGCGGTTGACTGAGCAACGATGACGATGAAGTCGCTCTCCGTGCGGGGGATCAGGATCGACCGCATGGCGGGGATGCCGGTGGTGACCCTGCGCGAAGTCGAGTCGCCGAGACGTGAGATGGAAATCTTCATCGGGGCGCCGGAGGCGTCTGCGATCAAGACCTCACTCGAGGGAGAATCGACACCGCGGCCGATGACTCACGATCTCTTCGTGCTCGCACTCGAGCGACTCGCCGTGGACATCGTGCGGGTGGTGATCACCCATGTCGTGTCGGGCACCTTCTTCGCCGATTTGGTTCTCTCCTCACCGACGGGGGAGGAGACGACGGTGTCGTGTCGTCCGTCCGACGGGATCGCACTGGCTCTCCGCGCGCACTGTCCGTTGTACGCCCTCGAGGACCTCCTCGATGCCGAGGGCAAGGAGGTCCCGGAGGAGGAGGTCGAGACCGATGCGGAGGAGATCCTCGACGAATTCAAGAGTTTCATCGAGAACATTTCGCCCGAGGATTTCGAGAGCTGACAACCGGTGGTCGTCGGGGCACGGTCCGGGTGCCAGGCTCCCCTCGGCCCACGGGCGCCCGTAACGACGAATTCGCCGGGGGTTGACGGACCGGGGCTGGGCCCCTAACGTCTTACACCCGTGTAGTTCCGCGTGGAGCGCGACAGGAGAAGACCTTCGATGGCAAGCCGACAGAACCAGAGCGAGTCGCGGGCTGAGACATTCAGTGGGACCCAAGCCGCACGCATCGCGGGCATCTCGTACCGCCGACTCGACTATTGGGCGCGCACCGATCTGGTCCGCCCGACGGCCGCCGATGCACAGGGCAGTGGCAGTCGTCGTCGTTACAACTACCGCGATCTGCTCGAGCTCCGCGTGATCAAGGACCTCCTGGATGCCGGGATCAGGCTCGAGTCGATCAGGAGGGTCTTCGACTACATGCGCGATCACGTCACGAGCGACATCTCCGCCGCAACCATCGTGATCAGCGGTTCCTCGGTGATCCTGTGCGATGGTGACGAATTGTTCGATGTGCTCCGCCACGGTCAGGGCGTCCTGAACGTCCTGCCGTTGTCCGGTGTTCGCGACGAGGTCGACCGCGGCATCGTCGCAACGACGCCCGATGTCGCTGCGGACGAAAAGGATCTCGCGGTCTGAGCCCGAGGCTCTCACCCCTGGATGACCGACACCGGTCGCAGGGTGCCAAGATGGTCGGGTTCGGTGGATGGGAGATGCCACTGGCGTACCAGGGTGGAACCCTCGCCGAGCATGCGGCCTGCAGGAATGCCACCGCGATGTTCGACGTGTCGCACCTGGGCACCGTGCGGGTCGAGGGTGCCGGTGCATTCGCCGCACTGCAGTCAGCCTTCACGAACGATCTGCGCAAGATCTCTCCCGGACGAGCCCAGTACACCCACCTGCTCGATGATGACGGGTCGGTTCTCGATGACATCATCGTGTGGTGGACTGCGGATGAGGTCTTCGATGTGATGCCGAACGCGTCGAACACTGATCGCGTCGTTTCTGCGATCGGGGGACACGACACGACGCCCACCCGGGCAGTCATCGCCGTCCAGGGTCCGGGTTGTCGACGTGTCGTCGCCGATGTCTCGAGCCAAGCCGCCACGGTGGGGCGATTCGCCGTGGCACGGGTGGAGATCATGGGTGTGCCGTGCACAGTTGCCGGGACCGGATACACCGGGGAGGACGGCGTGGAGATCGCTGTTCCGTCGTCCGGGGCCGCCGAGATCTGGGATGCACTCGCCTCAGCGGGCGCGACACCGGCGGGTCTGGGTGCCCGTGACACCCTCAGGCTCGAGGCGGCGCTCCCCCTGCACGGTCGCGAGTTGGGGGAGGGAATCACGCCCCTCCAAGCGGGTTTGTCGTGGGTCGTGGCCTGGGACAAGGGCGTGTTTCGGGGACGCGACGCCCTCATGGCCGAGCGCCTGAGGGGACCACATCGGCTGTTGAGGGGCCTGCGGATCGACGGGCGACGCCCGGCCCGCGACGGCAACCATGTGCTGAGTGGAGGTCGATCGAGCGGGACGGTCACGAGCGGCAACTTCTCGCCGACTCTCGGGCATTGCATCGCGCTTGCATTCCTGGCGCCTCACACCAGGATGGGGGATCCAGTCGAGGTCGATGTGCGCGGAACTTTGCTGCCCGCAGAGGTGTGCGCTACTCCGTTCGTGAGGAAGTCGAGGGGTTCCGGTTCGGCCTGAGGCCAAAGAGTCCCCCAGCATTCTCAGCGAGCGTGGTCAACGGACCGAGGCGCTTGGTGATCTCACCCATCTGCGCCGCGACCTCGCCCATCGCCGCCATCGCGTTCATTGCCGCCCCCACTTGGGGCATCACCCGACGAAGCGGCTCCTCGACGTCGTCAAGGAGCGCATTGACCCGCGTGGTGGTGCGATTCAGGTTCTCGAGCGTGCCCGCGAAGTTCTCCAGGACGGCAAGCATCGCCTCGGTGGTTCGTCGCGAGGTGTCGATGGCCTTGCCCACCATCTCGACGGGGTCGACGAGCGTGAGCAGCCCGAACAACTGCTCGATCGGATTCGTTGACCCACCCGAACCGGGGGGGACGGCGTGCGCGGAGTTCGCCGCTGCGTCCGCGGGCTCCCCAGTCGTCATGCCGACACGGTATCCGCACCGAGGGTCACGGCGTATTCCTCGATGGGGGCACAGGTGCAGACCAGATTGCGGTCACCCTGCACGGCGTCGACCCGCGAGACGGGCGGGTAGTAGCCCCTCGTCCGAAGCCTCGCAAGGGGGAACAACGCTTGTTCGCGGCTGTAGGGGCGCTCCCAGTCGGCCACAACGTCCTCGACGGTGTGGGGAGCGTTGCGCAAGACCGACTCGGCCACCTGGACGTGACCCGATGCGACCTCGGCAATTTCATCTCGAATCACCGTCATCGCCTCACAGAAGCGGTCGATCTCAGCGAGCGACTCACTCTCGGTCGGCTCGACCATCAAGGTGTTCGCGACCGGGAAACTCATGGTCGGGGCATGGATCCCGAAATCCATGAGACGCTTGGCGACATCGTCGATGGACAGGCCCGCCTCCTTGACGACCCGACCGACGTCGAGAATGCACTCGTGCGCGACGCGCCCGGTGCGACCGCGGTAGAGCACGGGGAAGTGCGCCTCGAGCCGTGCCGCGACGTAATTGGCTGCCAGGATCGCGTCGGCCGTCGCCTGAAGGAGACCGTGGGCGCCCATCATCGAGATGTAGACCCATGGAATCGCGATGATCCCGGCTGACCCGAGGGGCGCTGCCGACACGGGTCCGACCTGACCCCCGGGGGAGAGGGGATGGGAGGGCAGGAACGGCGCCAAATGGGAGCGCACCGCGACAGGGCCCACGCCGGGGCCACCTCCGCCATGGGGGATGCAGAAGGTCTTGTGGAGGTTGAGATGGCTCACGTCGGCTCCGAAACGTCCCGGCTTGGCGGTTCCGACGAGTGCGTTGAGATTCGCGCCATCGACGTACACCTGACCACCGTGGTCATGGATCAGGGCGCACATGCGCCCGATGGATTCCTCGAAGACTCCATGGGTCGACGGATACGTGACCATCAACGCCGCGAGACCGTCGCCGGCCGCCCCCACCTTGTCCGCGAGATCGGCTTCATCCACATTGCCATCGGCATCGCAACGCACCACGACCACCCGCATTCCCGCCATCACCGCGCTCGCAGCATTCGTCCCGTGCGCGCTCTCGGGGATGAGGCAGATGTTTCTGCCGGGGTTACCCCTCGAACGGTGCCATGCGGCGATCGCGAGCAGTCCCGCGAACTCGCCCTGTGACCCCGCATTTGGTTGCAGGCTGACGGCGTCGTAGCCGGTGATCTCGCACAACCAAGAGCACAACTCTTCGGCGACGGCACGCATCCCGGCGCTCTCGTCGTCGGGGACGTAGGGGTGCAGTCCCGCGAACTCGGGCCACGTGACGGGCAGCATCTCGGTGGTGGCGTTCAATTTCATCGTGCAGGATCCGAGCGGGATCATCGTCCGATCCAATGCGAGGTCGCGATCTGAGAGGCGCCGGATGTAGCGGAGCATCTCGTGTTCGGTCCGATGACGCGTGAACACAGACTGTGACATGAACTCATCTGTCCTCAGACACCCGGCCAACCGCGGTTCCGCGGTGGCTGCCAACGGCCCCCATCCGAGTGCTGCGAGCAGGACCTCGAGCCGTGCTTCGTTGGTCGTCTCGTCCACGCTCAAGCTGACGCGCCCGCCATCGAGACAGCGGATGTTGACTCCCGCCGCTCTCGCGGCCTCGACCGTGGCCAGGGCATCGGACACCCGCACCGTGACGGTGTCGAAGAACATGTCAGCATCGAGCAGCGCGCCGGCCGCCCGGATCGCAGACGCGGCACGGGCCGCCAGTGAGTGGACTCGGGTGGCGATCGCCCGGAGGCCTTCGGGGCCGTGCCACACGCCGTAGAAGCCGGCCATGTTCGCCAAGAGCACCTGAGCCGTGCAGATGTTTGAGGTGGCCTTCTCGCGCCGGATGTGCTGTTCCCGAGTCTGCAGGGCGAGCCGGAGCGCGGGCCGACCCGCAGTGTCGGTGCTGACCCCCACGAGACGTCCCGGGAGGGAGCGTGCGTGCTCCTCGCGGGTCGACATGAAGGCGGCGTGGGGTCCCCCATATCCCATGGGGACACCGAATCGTTGCGACGACCCGACACAGACGTCGAAACCGAGTTGACCCGGCGGGACGATGAGCGTGCACGCGAGAAGGTCGGTCACTGCGATCGCCACCGCGCCGTTGCGGTGCGCACTGTCAACAATGGCTTGCACCGCACCCGGACGGTGGAGGCGCCCGGACGATCCGGGCCACGAGACGACGACGGCGAAGTGATCACCGAGAGTCATCTCGTCGAAGGCCACGGTCTCTATTGCGATACCGAGCGGCGTGCACCTCGTGACGAGAACCGCGAGGATCTGGGGGTGGATGTCGACATCCACGAGGACGGTGTTGCTCTGGGATTTGGAGATTCGGTGGGCCATGGTCACCGCCTCAGCCACGGCTGTCGCCTCATCGAGCAGCGACGCGTTCGCGAGGGGCAGGCCCGTGATCTCTGCGACCATGGTCTGGAAATTGAGGAGTGCCTCGAGTCGCCCCTGGCTGATCTCGGGTTGGTACGGGGTGTAGGCGGTGTACCACGCCGGATTCTCCAGCACATTCCGCTGGATGACGGGGGGTGTGATCGTTCCGTAGTACCCCTGCCCGATCATGCTCGTGCGCCGGGGAAGACCCTCGAACTTGCCGCGGAGCCGGTCGAGCACCTCATGCTCGGCGAGGGGCGGGGGGAGCGAGAGGGGACTGCGCTCTCGAATCGAGTCGGGAACGGCTGACTCGAGCAGGTCCTCGACACTGTCGCACCCGATCACCGCGAGCATCTCGGTGCGATCGGAGTCGGTCAATCCGAGGTGACGAAGCGCAAAGTGATCCTCGGCGAAACGAGGGGTGGTGAGGGGGAACGGAGAGTCGGTCATGTCGGGATCGCCTTGGTCTGGCGCCCCCGCTGTCCGTTGTGCCTGAGAGCTTCACCGGCAGAACCGGTTTTCCCCGTCGGCGGGAGGCGAGCCTCCTCTTTCCAGCGTTCGTGACCCGACTGGTCCGTTGTGCCTGAGAGATTCCGGGGCGGTTGCTCCTTCGGCGGCGACCCTTGCGGACCGCACTCTCCCAATCGGTTCTCTCCGAAGGGTAGTCCGGACTAGTCGGTGGTGGCGTACACCGCGGTGCCGCCCTGGGCCGAAGTCGCTGCGGCACGCGTCACAGCCGCATCCAGAACGGCACAGAATCGACCGACGAGGGGCTCATGGACCGCGTTCACGGTCAGGTGAATGCTCGCAGGCGGACCCTGGCGATCGACGTGCCACCCCGCGGCGGCAATCTCGTCTGCGATCGCAAAAACGTCATGACGAATTGGGTCCACCGTGCCGAACGAGAACAGCGTCGTCTGGGGGAGCGCGCGCAGTGCGAGCATGGGGTGCGACTCGATGTGCCTCGCGATCCCGAGGGCAGCGCTCCGGGCGGACCGGGCGAGCCGGTCGTATCCCTCGTTCCCGAGATGGTGCAGCACGGCCCATGACGAAGCGATGGGGCCACCTGATTTTGTCCCAAGAATCCCCGATGAACCGTAGGCGCCACCCAACCAATTGTTCGTCATGAAGGTTTGATCCGAGCGGAGCTGTTTGCTCCGGTGCAAGATCACACCCGAGCCCTTGGACGAGTAGCCGTATTTATGGAGGTCGACCGAGATCGAGGTCACCCCGTCGACACGGAAATCCCAACGGGGGATCGGCTCTCCCAGCCGCTCCATGGCGGGCAGAACAACCCCGCCCATGCAGGCATCCACGTGGCAGTTGATGTCGCGCGAGGCAGCCAGTGCGGCAATTTCGCCGATCGGATCGACCACACCCTGGGGGTACTGGGGGGCGGACGCGACCACGAGAATGGTGTCATCGTCGATGGCGTCGGCCATCGCATCCACATCGGCGCGCCAGTCCGACGACACCGCAGTGCGTCGCACCTGCACACCGAAGTAGTCGGCACCTTTGTCGAGTGCCGCATGCGCCGACATCGGCAGCACCATGTTGGGCCGTGCGGGGGAGCGCTCCTCGCGCAACATCCGCTTGGTGGCGGCTCTCACCACGAGAACGAGGCTCTCGGTGCCGCCCGACGTCATGAAGCCGGCCACGGCGTCGTCGCCGTGGACCCATCCCGTGACGACATCGACCACGTCCTGGTGCATCCGCCTGAGACTGGGGAAGGCAGCCATGTTGAGGGCGTTCTCCCCGGAGAATCGGCGGTACGCCTCCTCAGCGAGCGCCAGCACCTCGGGACCGGCCGAGTAGGCGAGCGAGAAAGCCCGACCATCACGCCACTGCACGTCGCTCGAGCGCATCTGTTCCATCTGCTCGAGCACTGCACCGACCGGAGCACCGGTTTCAATCACGCGACGGACCACACGGGGACTGTAGGCGTCCATGGCGTCAGCAAACCCGGAGGAGCGGACCGAATGTGGCTCAGTCACGAAAGAATTACATAACGGAGATTATGGGCGTAGAGCCGGGGAAAAGGAGGCGGCGGTGACGGGCTCGGCAGCCTCCAGCAACCAAGAGATCAACTCCGCGAGGGTCTCCTTGGTCTGACGGGGCTTTTCCAGATCCCTGCGTGCGTCGACAACCGCGCAGTGGAGCACATAGATCTGATCCTTCAACGTGTCGAGTTCCTCGCGGGCGATGACGAGTTCGTTCTCGGACAGCGCGAGTTCGCTCGCACGTTGTCGTGCCACCCAGTCCCATTGGCGGCACTTCTGGCTGCAGAACTCCCGCCGTCGACCGGGTCCGTCCTGTGGCGTCAACACATGACGGCACCAGCGACATCTGGGGTCGCCCGTGAGTGTGTGCGCCTGGGGATTGGTGTTCCCCCGCTGTTGCCCTGTATGTGCGCTTTTCGTCATGACGAAAACATAGGAGCATCTAGGATCGGGTTGGTGGATCTCCCCGCCGCGCCCGAGCGGTTGTTCGCAAGTGACAACTTCAGTGGTGCTCACCCGCGGTACCTCGAGGCGATGTCCCGTGCCAACGTTGGGCATCAACCCGCGTACGGACTCGATTCCCACACCCGGGCGGCCACGGAACTCTTCCGACAGATCCTCGATCTGGAGGTTGACGTGCTCTTCACGTTCGGTGGGACCGGCTCGAACGTCGTGGCCCTCGGCAGCGTCCTTGGTCCCGCGCAATCCGTGGTCTGTGCCGCGTGTTCGCACATCAATGTCGATGAGACCGGCGCTCCCGAAAAATTCCTCGGTGCGAAGTTGCAGGATGTGGACTCCCCCGACGGCAAGATCTCCCCCCATCAGGTCGAAGCACTCCTCCATGGGCTCGGGAACATCCACCACGTGCAACCCGGTGTCGTGTCGATCACACAAGCCACCGAGCTCGGCACGACGTACTCGGTCGATGAGATCCGGGCGTTGTGTGAAATCGCCCACGACGCCAAGTTGACGGTCCATCTCGACGGGGCGCGCATAGCCAACGCGGTCGCAGCAATGGGCGGGGGCCCCGAGACCCTCCGGGCCCTGACATTCGGTGCGGGCGTGGATGTCGTGTCCTTCGGTGGCACGAAGAACGGCATGGTGAACGCCGAGGCCGTTCTCCTGCGCCCCGGGCTTGCTCCTCACGCGCCACTCGTCCAGAAGCAGTCGACCCAACTCCCCTCCAAGATGCGCTACGTCGCCTCCCAATTCGTGGAAGCCCTCTCCGATGGTTTGTGGCTGGAGACCGCCACGACTGCCAATCGACGCGCCCACCAGCTGTACGACGAACTTGGCGATATCCACAGCCTCCGGATCTCGCCGCCGCAGGTGAACAGCCTCTATCCCCTCCTCCCTCGGGGCGCAAAGGAGGCGTTGCAAGCCTGGAGCTTTTTCTGGGACTGGGATTTATCCTGCGGCCAGGTGCGGTGGATGACGTCGTGGGACACGACCCCCGAGGATGTGTCCCGGTTCGCCGCGGGGGTCCGAGCCGCCCTCGGCGGCTGACACATCGCGCCTCCGCGCCGGGTCGGTCCGGCACCGATGTGCCCGGCGAACGAAATGTCAAACGAGTCAAATTGACCGTCCGATCAATTTGGGGGAACATTTGGCCGTGCCCCGCAGGCACGCCGGAGTTGGGGGATCTATGGCAGCTGGCGAACTGTTTGCATTCCGGGAATGGGACGATGCGACATGGGCGCCCCGCGCCGAGTGTCGTGGGTTGAGCGAGATCTTTTTTCCACCGGCCGCCGAGCGCCCGCAAGCCCGCGAAAAGCGTGAGGCACATGCCCGACAGGTGTGCCACTCCTGTCCCGTGATGTTCGAGTGTCGCGACTTCGCCCGTCGGCATCGGGAGTATGGCTTCTGGGGTGGTGAGTCCGAGGAGGAACGCCACGCCGCCGGCTTCCGGTTGATCGCCCCAATCGGCGTGAGGGCGCGTCAGATCTCCTGACCCACCGGCGTTTTCCGCAGAGTGACTGCGCCCCACCCCTCCAGCAAATCGACATTCAAGACATCGCACTCCCCGTAGTGAGCGACCACACCGTCGACTTGCTCGGCGCGCATTCCGCTCAGCACGATCCACCCACCATCGCGAACCGCCGCCATGATCCCTGGTGCGTTGTCGCGCAAGACCGGAGCCAGGATGTTCGCGACGATCCCGTCGAGTCCGCGTCCGGCGGACGCGACATCGGCACACCAGAGCGGCTCGCTGAGCCGGTTCAGCCGTGCGTTGTGCGCGATCACTGACCGTGCCTCGCGTGCGATGTCATCGGTCGAGGTCACGGCCCCTCTCCAGGCTGACAACGCGAGCGCGAGCACCCCCGAGCCTGCTCCATGATCATGGACACGTTGGCCCGGCAAGCACACCGACAGGGCTGCCCGCAGTCCCAGAGTTGTCGTCGGATGATCACCGAGACCGAAGGTTCCCGCGGGTTCGATAATGAGCATGGTTCCTGAAGGTCTCTCATCCAACCACGCAGGCACGATCCAGTGGTCATCGTTGATGTGCACCGGTCCCGCATGGGCTCTCCAAGTGTCGGCCACCGACCTTGGCACCTCGTCCCAGCCGACGGAAACCCCAGGATTCACCGCGACCAATCTGTCGACGAGATCGTCCCCATGATCGACATGGGTGAAGAGACGCACGCGATCGGAGCCGAGCGCCATCTCCTCGACGGCGAGGACCCCCCACGACCAGAGGAGGTCAGAAATCAATTCGGCGTGCTCCGGATCGGTGTCGATGCGCAGCAGGCGCCACACCTCAGTCGAGCCGACGCAACTCACCACGGAATCGCTCGGCCCTGTGCTGGTAGGCCTTCACCGCCATCTCGATGTCGCCCCTGCGCGCACGTCCCTCCTTGATCGTGGCGGGAGCCCCGACAGCGAGCGCGCCGGCGGGCACAGTCATGTCGTTCAACACGACCGCATTGGCAGCCACAATCGCGCCGGTTCCCACCACGGCCCGGTGGAGCACGATCGCCCCCGACGAGACCTGGGAAAAATCCTCGAGGATGCACCCCTCGAGATGCACGAGATGTCCGACCACGCAGTCGTTCCCGACCGTGGTGTGATTGATCGGAGTCGTGTGGACGACGGTTCCGTCTTGGATGCTCGTGCGCTCGCCCACCACGATCGAGCCGTCATCGCCGCGAAGCACTGCCCCCGGCCAGATCGAACTTCCCGCACCGATCGTGACCGACCCGATGATCACCGCGTCGGGGTGCACGTACGCATCGGGGTGAATCAGGGGGCTGCTATCTCCGAGGGCATAGATGGCCATTCCCACACCGTAGGTCCGGCATGGTGACCGAGCCGAAATCGGAGATACGGTGTGGCGCCATGTCGCGACGCATCGAGATCGAACTCACGAGCCTCAGGGACGATGGTTCGTGGACTTGGCGTGCTGCCGGCGCCAGAGAGCCGCGTGGTGTGGTCGAGTCGATGATGGTCCCCTCCGGTGCAAAGGTCGGCGAGGTGTTGCGTGCCGAGATCGAGGCCGACCTCGATGGCAACCGCGTTCTCTCCGTGTCGGCACTGAAGGCCAAGAACGAGCGCACTGGGCTGTTGCAGATCCTTCCGTCGGACAAACCGTTCCAACCAGTGACTGAGCAGCCGGCGCGACGGGACAGACGCGGTGGGGACAAGCGCGGTGGGGACCGGCGCGACGGTGACCGTCGCGGTCGCAGTGGTCCCAGGTCGGACCGAGGCCCCCGCGGGGACCGTCCCCCAAAAGGCGAGCGCAATGAGCGCGCGGGCGGGCCCGAACGCGAACCGCGGCCCGACAGGCCGCGCCGGGCCTTTTCCGAGCCACCGCCCGAGTTGCCGACCCGCCCCAAGCCCAAGCGAGTCCGCGCGCATCGTGAGCATGTCGACGCGGTGTTGTCCGAGCTCCCCGAAGCCCAGCGCACGATCGCCGAGAAAGTCCTCGCTGGAGGGTTGCCCGCGGTGCGCACCGCAATCGAGGCACAGAACCGGCAGAACGTCGCCGAGGGCAAGGAGAAGATTCCCGCCGAGGGCCTGTTGACTCTCGCGGAGAACCTGCTCCCCCGTCTTCGGATCGCCGAGTGGCGGGACAGAGCAGTCGCTGCCGAGTCGATCATCAGCGATGTCGACATACGAGACTTGCGCCAGATCGTGGTCACGGCGGCCCAATTGGTCGCCCCCGACGAGGACACGCGGGCACTCGTCGCCCGCATGCAGGCGGCGCTCGCAACACGCCAGGAAGTGGAGACCAAGAACTGGCTCGACGACATCGCGGCCGCGACTGGAGTCGGTCGCATCGTGCGCGCACTGCGCATGTCATCCCAACCCCCGAAGGCAGGTGTCCGCTTTCCCCCGATGCTCGCGACTCAGTTGGCAAATGCGACGAGTGCTGGTCTCAGTTCCGAAGCCCCGGCCGATCGTTGGTCGGCACTGCTCGAGGCGGCAGCGTTCTCGCCGATCCGCACTCTGGTGGCACCGGTCTCTGTCCCATCTCCGGTGCCCGACACCGTGATGGCGACGGTCACGAGACTTGCGCCCCTCATGCCGCAGGTGGCCGCCCTCTTCGGTGTCGCCCCCGACCCAGCGGCAAAGACTCCCCGCCCGCTGCAACCACCCCGCCCCGACCGCACCAAGGCCAGCGACACGACCGGGCGCGCGGATTCGGGCAAGACCGGCCAGAAGCGCAGGCCCGCTGAGCGATCACCAGGTGCCCGGGGCGAGCGCGGAAAGCCTCGGCGGGACCCGGTGTCCGTGAAGGGCGCTCCTGCCAAGTCCATGCCAACTGAGTCACCTTCCCCCGAGGCACCAACATCCCCGCAGGCACCAACAGAGGTGGGGCCAACATCCCCGGAGAGACCAACATCCCCGGAGAGACCAACAGAGATGGCGCCACCTCCGCAGCCGGTCGCACCGATGGACTCCGCCGGCTGATCCGGCAATCGTCGCCACGACCTCGGAGCCTGCCAAGATTCGTTCATGTCAAACGCATCACAGGAATCCAGCGCACCCAAGGTCACCTACGACATCCGCGGCAACACCGCGATCATCACGTTGAATCGTCCCGAGGCACGCAATGCCGTCAACGGCGACGTTGCCGAGGCAATGGAGGCGGTCATCGATCGTTTCGAGGCCGAGGATGGCGTGTGGGCCGCAGTGCTCACGGCCAACACCGAGGGTCAAGCCTCCCCGGTCTTTTGCGCCGGGGCCGACCTGAAGGCCCTCAATTCGGGTCAGGGTGCTCGTCTCAGCACGAAGCGCGGCGGTTTCGCCGGATACGTGTACAGGGAACGCAAGAAGCCGATCATCGCGGCCGTCGACGGTCTAGCCACCGCTGGCGGGTGCGAGATCGTCCTCGCCTCGGACATGGTGGTCGCCACCACCCGCTCGGCATTCGGACTCGCCGAGGTGAAGCGCAACCTCGTCGCGGCAGCGGGCGGTTTGTTCCGCCTCCCGCGCGCGATCGGTCGGGCGAATGCGATGGAGGTCATCCTCACCGGGGAGCCCTTGTCGGCCCAGCGTGCACACGAGTTGGGGCTCGTCAACCGTCTCGTCGAACCGGGCCAGGCGCTCGATGTCGCACTCGAACTCGCTGAGAAAGTGGCTGCCGCCGCACCGCTCGCGGTGTGGGCGAGCCGTGAGGTGGTCAACGCGTCGCAGTGGGCCGACGACGAGACATTGAAGAAGATGTCCAACTCTGCGATCGCCTCGGTGATGGCGTCGGAGGACACCAAGGAGGGTCTCGAGGCCTTCATCGAGAAGCGACCGCCGCGTTGGAAGGGACGCTGACCGACCGAGTCCCCGACCGTCGGGTTCACTCCGCGGGTCTCGGCTCCACCGCACGACCGACGAGGATCGTGCGTGCCACCAGTCCGTGGCGCTCGTACAGATTCTTGAGCGAGCGATCCCCCGGCTGGGCGGACGCGCCGATCCACGTGCCACCGCACCGGGCAACTTCGGAGGTGACGGCAAGCATCATCGCATCACCGAGACCCACCTCGCGGGCGCGCTCCTCGACATGCACGTGGCGGATCCACCAGCGTCCCGATCGGCCCTGTTGAGCGGCCTCAACCGAGGCCATCACCGTCACCCCGACGCCGGCCACGAGAACCACCGTCGCGTCGGATGCGAGGTCATCGGTCGGACTCCATGGCTCGCCCCGGTACCGCCCCGATTCCTCCAGGGCCGCCGACCTGTGGGCCGCGAGGAGTTCCTCCTCCCCCGACGTTGGGCGACGGACGAAGATCGCGTCAGCCGACGAGTTCATTGACCCCCCGGACCCGGCGTCCCGCCCCCGGAGGATCGATCCGGGCCCGAACCTCCGAGGCCGAGTCTGCGGCGCACGAAACGCACACCCTCGCGGACGGTGAGTTCTCCGATCATGCGTGCGCCGGGTGCTTGCCGCCGGGTGTCGTCGATGGCTCGCCGCGCGTCGTCGCTCAGACGCCGCACGAGTCGAGCCACGGCGTTCACGGGGCGAACACCGGGCAGGAGTCGTCGCCCACCGGGCACACGGGCGCGCCCTGTCTCACCAACAAGAAGCAGCTGCTGCAGAGAATCTCGTCTGCGCGCTTCGGTTGGAGCGCATCCTCGCCCGAGGACTTTTCCTCCGGTTCCTCGGTTTCCTCCTCCTCGGCCGCCACCTGCTCACTCGCGAGCCGATCCTTCAGGATCTCGGCCAAGTCTTCCTCGACATCGTCGGGGGCGACCATGTCGTCGTCCTCATCGTCATCATCGCCCTTCTTCGCCGCAGGCTTCTCGGTGGGGACGGCGTCTTCGATCTCATCGTCATCGGCGAAGTCGTCATCTTCGTCCATGATCTCGTCGTCCTCGAGAATCTCGTCTCCATCCAACTCGAGGTCGTCGACCTCCAGTTCGATCTCACCGTCGAGCTCTTCTGGATCGATGTCATCTTGTGACACGTGTGGTTCCTCCCGACGTGGTTCAGCGCGCGATCATAGGCAGAGGAGGGCTCAGGCGCGCGAACACACCGACATTCGTTCCGGATCGCCCGACATTGGTCCCTTGTGCAACGGGTTGTCCACAGGCCGGGGTCACCCGAGTGTTCAGCCCCCGAAGCGCCTCATTGCGTCAATTCAGGCCGGATCTGCGTTTCTCGGCCCTTCGCTCCGCCTCGAGTCGCTCCAGTTCGGGCTCCTCGGTCGTCATGTGGGTCATGGTGGCTGCGATCGCACGATGCTGGGCCACCTCGGCGATCTGGCGGTGCATGTCGAGGGCCACGCGCCGGTAGGCGGGATGCCCCTGCGGACCGGAGCGCAGCTCCAGCATGTGGACGGCCTGGCGCGCATTGAACTGCATCACGTACCTGATCCTGTACGCCATCGCGACCGCATATGCGGCTTGGTGAGGATGGTCCCCCACGAGGGAGTCGTAGAGCAACGACGACCGTTCCATGACTTCGTCGAACACCTCGGCACAGTTCGCCGAATCGACCAGATCGGGTCTGGAGTAGCCGTGGTACGGCGTGAGCGGTTGCCACTCGATCGTCAGCAGCCGGTGCCGCTGAAGATCCCGGAAAGCGCCGTAATCCGACAGCACATCGAAGCGGTAACCGGTCCGCTCGAAAGCGCGCCCGGGCTTGTGGCGGCGATTCTCGCGCTCACCCACATAGGCACGCAACACCGCGATCTTGTCCTCGATGGACATGGACGCGACCCTCGCCCGAATCTGGCTCTCTGGCAGGTGCGACTGCGGGTAGAGCACCGCCGCGACGACTTTGTCCTCCCCCTCCGGGTCGAAGTCCACGAGCGTCACTTCGTCCACCTCGGTGGCGATGGTGTCACCGAGCAGACGCTCGACGACACCGGCTGTGTCCCGGCTCGTGCTCGACAAGTACTCCGACCATCGTCCGCCCCTGTCCGGCACGTCGACGCGACGAAGGAAGCTCGGGATCACCTTGCGGAGCTCTCCCAGCATCAGATCGCCGTAGTGGCGCGCCTCTGGGAGCGGGTGGGCCCGCATGCGCAGCAGCAGCGCCTCGAATGCCTGACCCGTGCCGTAGATCCCGACGTTCGACAACGACGCCGCCGGCAGGGCACCCCGCACCGCATCGAGGGCCTTGGCACGTGTCGCCTGCCGGAAGACGAAGTCGCTGTCACCCTTGCCACGACTCACTGTTTCGCGCACGTGCTCCGTGACGGCCTCGGCCAAGCGGCAGTAGGAGTCGAACATCCGGTCCATGTCACCGACGTAACGGGTTCCGAATCGACCGGCCAGGAGGTCGGGATCGCGGTAGTAGCGATAGCGACCCCCGAGACGCTCATCGTAGGAGATGTACCGGGTGCTCTGCTCGAGATAGCTCATCAGGCGGCCCCACTCGAGGATCTTGGTGAGGACGTTCGAGGCCTGCTCGCAGGCCAGGTGCACGCCCCCGAGTTGGGCCACCGAGTCGTCCCCGTATTCCACGAACACCTTCTCATAGAGCGCCTCGGCACGGTCGACACCGACAGTGGCGTCGACGGCCACGTCACCCGAAACATCCAGATCGTTCACGAATTCGTCGAGGAACAACCTGCGCAGACTCTTGTGCGTCCTGCTGTATCTCGCGAACAAGGCCCCCTTGACCACCTCGGGAAGATTCACGAGACCGAACACCGGCAGGTCCAGATTGGTGAAGTACCGGCGCAGGATCTCGGCCTCGGTGTCCGTGTACTGCTCGGGGACATAGACCGCCACGGCGGGCAAGCCTAGGAGTCCCCGGGCGGGGCGACGGTGATTGCCGACGCACCGGGACGAGGCAACGGCCAGACCTCTCTCGAGCACCAGCGCACAAGTGCGCCGGAATGTTCCGGGTGCGCCCCAGCGCGGAACTGTGGTGAACCGGCTCGGAGGCTCTACAGCACCGAGGTGTCGGGACCGGTGCGGGAGAACTCCTCGGCGATCGCGCGACGCACTCCCCCATCGACCCACGCATCGATGACCGTGAGGGCCATCGCCTTCGCTCCATCGACGACGGCTGCGTCTGCGAGGGAGCCACGGGCATGCGTGGCGAAGTCGGCGGTGTGGATCACGGTCCCCCGGGGCGCGGCGGCGATCATCGGGTGAATCGTGGGCACGAGATGGCTCACATTGCCCATGTCCGTGCTCCCCACCACTCGGTGGACACCCGTGCGGGGGTCCGAGACACTCCGGCCGAGTCTCGCTGCATTTGCGACATACAAAGACGCCGCAGTGTCGTTCGAGATCAGATCCGCATAGGGGGCCCCCACCCATCGATGCGACACGCCGCATCCGCAGGCGTGTGCACCCGCCTCGAGGGCGGCCAGGACGCGCGGCTTCAATTCCTCGAGGGATCCGATCGTGTCGGATCTGACGTACCACTCGGTGCCGGCTTCACGGGGGACGATGTTGGGCTTGTCGCCAGCCTTGGTGAAGATCCCGTGCACCCGCTCCGTGGACCTGATGTGCTGGCGCAGGGCCGCCACACCCATGTACCCCAGCACGGCAGCATCGAGGGCGTTGCGGCCCATGTGCGGCGCTGCGGCCGCATGTGCCTCGGTTCCCGTGTACTCGACCACCAACTGTTGGAGAGCGATCGCATCGATCTGGGTCAGGTCGGCATCCGCCGAGTGCACCATCATGGCGAGCTCCACATCGGCCAGGGCACCGTTGCGGGCCATGACGATCTTTCCGCCGCCGCCCTCCTCGGCGGGGGTTCCGAGCCACCTGAGCCGACCGCCCGCGTCGCCGGCGACTGCCGCCAGGCCGATGGCGGCCCCCAGACCAGCCGCCGCGATCACGTTGTGGCCGCATCCGTGACCGATGTCGGGCAGGGCGTCGTACTCGCTCATCACGCACACGAGCGGACCGCCCCCGAACTCAGCGCCGACAGCGGTGTCGGGCCCGTACACACCGAGCGCGACATCCATGCCGTGACGTGATGCCGTGCGCGCGAGCAGGTCGGCAGCGAACCTCTCCTCGTAGTTCTGTTCAGGGTGACCGTGAATGTCGTGGCTGACCTCGACCAAGTCGGCAGCAGCGGCGTCGATTGCCGCGATCGCCCTCGCTTTGAGAGCCTCGATGTCGGCGTCGTCCCGCACCGGGCAAAGGTTAGGCCGGGGTGCTCACAAATGCACTTGCACCGCGCCGGCCTCGACGACAACCTCGACCGAGACCCAGCCGGGTATCAAGACACCATCGATCGCGAGAGGTTCCCATCTCCTGCGCACGCACGACCATTGCGTGGTCGGGACGATCCGGACGAGGGGATGGGGTACGTGCGCACCCAGCCTCGACCTGTGCCATGCCGCCCAGCGTTGGCGCAGACCCATGCTCGGCTCGAGGCGGATCGTCTCGAATCGGCCGTCGCCGGGGTGTGAGCGGGGTGTCAGGTTCCTGCCACCGACGAACCCAGCGTTCACGCACGCCTCGAAGACGCCGGGCCACAGCAGTCGACCGACCACCACGTGCGCGAGTGCCGGAATGTGCACCTGTCCCGTGCGTGTGGTGATCGAGCACACCATGCGGTCCACCTCCACCAGCACGGACTCCTCGCCGGGTGATTTCGGCGCGGGCCGGCCGAGCCCTCGGTGGACATCACCGCCCGCGAGCACCACCGGCCCTCGTGCCACCCCCGCATCCGCATCGCTCCGGCATCGGGTCGCGTCGTCGGGGACCCGCGACTGGCGACCCCAGTCGCGACCTTTCTCGATGCCCCCGTTCATCTGGTCCCCGCGGCCGCGACGACACCCCGATTGATCAAGCGCACCGCCTCCTCGGCGGTTCCGCGCAGCACCTCCGAGGGCGCCACGAGGGAGATCTGTCGCAGGAGGTCGATGATCTGGCGCGTCGTGCGCACGAAGTCCCCCGGCGTGAGATCGTCGTCGATTATGCGGCTCAGCGGTCGGCCGTTCGCCCACGCGGACATCTCCCACACGATTCCCGGATGAGGCGGACGATGCCGCGCCATGTGCCGCGAGGCTTCCATGGCTTGGATCCGCATGCTGATGCGTTCGATTCGCCTGGCGCACTGGCGCACAGTGTCATTGGGCCACCGTGCCGAGGACGCCTCCTGACCGCGCGGTTCGAACACCAGGGTCGACAGCACGGCCACCAGATCCACCGGGGCCAATTTGTCAAGGGTTCGCGACGTGATGACCTCCACGATCAGGAGATCCGATTCGTGGAAGATCCCCGCGAGTGTCGATCCCTTGGGCAGAAGCGACCAGTCCCTCACGCACCCGAGCTCCTCGAGCATCCCGACGACATCCATGAACCGCGCCGAGACCGAACCGGACCGCCGGCCCACCCGGTTCTCCATCTGCTCGATCTCCCGGCGGAGACGCCGCAGCGCGCGCGCTGAGTCCGCGGCGCCGTCGGTCCGGCGCCCCGAGTGATTCACCGCACGCCCCGGGGAAGAGTCGTCGATCCGAGCCTTCACCAACCGTGAGGCGGCCTCCCGGATGAACTCTGTGCGCGCCGGTTCGAAAGGAACCGGCAGATCGACACGAGCGGCGCGAGACGGAAGCGACCGCAGGTCCCGGGCGGAGACCTCGACGGTCTTGCGCGAGGGCGACAGCACAGTCAGCCTGGTCCCAGAACGCCGGGATGCGGTGGCAAGGACCAGTCCCCTTCCCCTGATATTGGCGGCGTCGAAGACGACGACATCGCCTGGTCTCAGCGAGCGCAGGGCAATCTCTGCCTCGACGTCGCCAGCGGGAACCCCGGGCGATTCCCCATCGAGACCCGGGACTTCAGCCCCCGACGACGATGGTCCGGACTCGGGTCGGCCTCGCGCCTCGGTCGCGGGTCCCTCGAGCAGAGCGAGTTCGCGACGGCGACGCTCGAGTTGGGCCTCCGTGGTCACGACGTCACGGTCGGCCTGGAACTGGGCGAACGACAGATTCAAGATGTGCTCGGCACCCTCCCGCGAATGGTTCGCCACCATGTTGACCGCCATGTTGTAGGTGGGGCGGAACGCCGACGTGAGTCGGAACGACCTGCTCAGCGCAAGTCCGGCTGCCTGATCGAAGCTGACCCACGGGCTCCACAGAGCAATCGCGTGACCGATCTCGTCGAGGCCGCGTCGGCCGGCCCTGCCCGTCAACTGGGTGTACTCCGACGCACGCAGCAGCGCGTGGTGCTCCCCGGTGTACTTGGTGAGTTTCTCGATCACAACCGCCCGTGCGGGCATGTTGATGCCCACCGCGAGGGTCTCGGTGGCGAACACGACCTTGACGAGACCCCGCACGAAGCACTGCTCCACGGCCTCCTTGAACATCGGGATCATCCCCGCGTGGTGACAGGCGATTCCCGCCGACACATCGTCGACGAAGCGGTCGTACCCCAGGGCAACCCGGTCGTCGCCGGACAGCACCGCGCAGTGCTCCTCGATGATCGAGACGATCTGGTCCTCCTCGTCGGCGGATGTGAGCACGATGCCGTCCCGCGAGCACGATGCCACCGCGTCCTCGCATTGGGCGCGGCTGAAGATGAACACGATCGCCGGGAGCATCTGGCGCGATTCCAGGAGTTCGATGGTCTCGGTCCGCGACGGTGGAGAAAACCGTCGTCGCGGACGAGCATTCCTGCGGGGCCCCGAGTGCGGCCCCTTCGACACCATCAATTTCTGCAGGTGGCGATTGGGCTCTCCCGCCGTGATCGTCTCGTTCATCTCCACACGACCAGTCGCTGAATCCCTGTGGGCGAAATGGGTCACCAGCTCCACGGGCCTGGTCCGCTCGATGATCGCGTCGGTTCTCCCCCGGACGGTGGTGAGCCACTCGGCGACTTCGTCGGCGTTCGACACCGTCGCCGAGAGACAGACCAATTGCACCTCGGGCGGCAATTGGATGATCACCTCCTCCCAGACCGGCCCGCGATAGGCGTCCTGGAGGTAGTGCACCTCGTCGAGGATGACGACCCCAAGGTCATCGAGACGCGTGGAGCCCGCATAGATCATGTTGCGCAGCACTTCGGTGGTCATCACCACGAGCGGGGCCTCGTTGTTCACGCTGTTGTCGCCCGTCACCAGGCCCACACGCGAACCACCCATCTGGACCCCGAAATCCCGGTGCTTCTGGTTGGAGAGGGCTTTGATCGGCGTCGTGTAGAAGGCGCGCTTGCCCCGGGCCAGTGCGAGTGCGACCGCGTACTCAGCCACGAGGGTCTTTCCCGACCCGGTCGGTGCCGCAACGAGGACTGAGGCGCCCTCGTCCAGCGAATCCATCGCCTGGACCTGGAAGGGGTCGGGTTGGTGCGCGAGTTGGTCCAGGAACGCCCGGCGGATCGCTCCGGACTCCCTCACGCCGACACCGGATCTCGGCGCCGCACCACCACCCAGCCGATGGCGACGGCCGCCGCGTACAGCACCGTGAGGGGGACCGACAGGGCGAGCAGGGTGATCGGATCACCGGAGGGCGTGATCACCGCCGCGAGCACGAAGATGCCCATCACCGCGAAGCGCCACTGCCTGACCAGGGTGCGCGGACTCACCGCCCCGACGAGTTGCAGGAACACGATCAGGACGGGGCTCAGAAATCCGATCCCGAATGCGAGCATCATCAGGGTCACGAGGGTGACGTAGTCGTTGATCCGGTAGGCCTCGGTGATGTCTGTCCCCGCCCACGAGATCAGGAACTCGAGCGCCTTGTCCAGGGTCCAGTACCCGAGCGCACATCCCGCCGCGAAGAGGACCACCGACGACACGATGAAGGGAACCGCATACCGGCGTTCACGTGACTCCAGTGCCGGCACGATGAATCGCCAGATCTGCCACATCACAACCGGCAGCGACAGCACGACACCTCCCCATGTGCTGATGCGGATCCTGGCCGAGAATCCATCGAGCGGTCCGAGCGAGTACAACGACCCGTCGCAGCCGAGGGAGGGGTCCGTCCGGCAGATGTCCACGTACGGTCGCGTGAGGATTCCCTTGAACCACGAGTAGACCACCAGCAGGACGACCGTTCCGGCGGCGATCGCCAGACAACACTTGATGATTCGAGAGCGCAACTCCCGCAGATGCCCCATCAACGGCATGACCGCCCCGGACGCATCCCGGCTCATGCGTCAGAACCACCCTCGCCGGCCCCCGTCGTGGTCGACGGCGATTGGGACGGGTCGGCACTCTTCTCGGGCCTCATCGGGGGCGAGGGCTCGTCGTCGGGGACTCCGAAGAGCCTCCGGGTGCCCTCGAGTTCGTCCGTCAGCGACCGCGCAGTGCCCCGGATCTCGTTGATCGGGGCCCCGAGGGTCTCGGACAACTCGCGTTCGACTCCCTGAGCCGCCCGCCGGACATCCGAGTACACCCGGCCCACGGACCGGATGACGCCGGGCAGGCGCTCCGGACCGAGCACCACCAACCCCGCGACGAGCAGGAACACGACTTCGGTCCCCGAGAGGTTGAACACCACCCCAGCATACGAGCGCACGCGTGCTTCTAGCCTCGGGACCATGCAGCAGCGGCTCCCTTCGATGATGGAGAACCCCGTTGCCTTCGCTCACCGGGGCGCGTGTGCCCACGCGCCCGAGAACACCCTCGAGGCGTTCGCACTCGCGCTGAGACTCGGGGCCAACGGCATCGAGACCGACGCGTGGGTGACCGCCGATGGAGCCGTCGTTCTCGATCACGACGGCTCGGTGCGTCGTCGCGGCCGCCGAACGGCGATCGCAGCGGTGGAACGGACGGCACTCCCCGCCCACATCCCCACCGTGGCGGACCTGTTCGATGCGTGCGGCACGCGGTTTCACCTCAGTGTTGACGTCAAGGATCCCGCGGCCCTCACCGGGATCCTCCGGACGTGTTCCGAGGCGGGATTCCCGCTGGAGAATCTCTGGCTCTGCCACGACAACTTCAGTGTCGTCGAAACCTGGGCCCAGACACGGGTTCCGGCCCGCATCGTGGACTCCTCGCGACTGCAACGCATCAAGGAGGGACCAGAGAGGCGCATCGCACGGTTGGCCGAGATCGGTGCCTCCGCGCTCAACATGCACCAGACCGACTGGACCGGTGGGTTGGCCGCGCTCGCCCACCGCTTCGGCGTTCTCGCCTTCGGCTGGGACGCCCAACAAGACCACAGACTCTCCGAGATGTTCCGCATGGGCCTTGACGGCGTCTACAGCGACCACGTCGATCGCATCGTCGCTGCGTACCGCACCGAGATCGGCGGTGTGCCACCGTTGCCCGTGGCTGGTTCCTAGAGTCCACCGATCTTGACGAGTGGCCAAACGACGACGAAGGCCCGCCCGAGCACGAGGGACTCGGAAATCGCACCGAAGGATCGGCTGTCGAAGCTCTCGGCTCTGTTGTCCCCGAGGACGAAGACATCGCCCACGGGAACCGTCATCTTCGGCATGTTCACGACCCGGCACCGCTCGGCGGGGTTTCGGGTCGCCACCGTCGCGGCGTCCAGGTAGGGCTCGGGAATGACCGCTCCGTCGATGATCACATCACAGTTCTTGATCTCGATCGACTCCCCGCCGAGCGCAACGACCCTCTTGATGAGATCGTCGTGGACGACCGAGCCCCTCGTCGTTGTGACTCGATCGAACACGACCACGTCGCCGCGGTTGATCTTGCCGAACCTGTAGGACAACTTGTTCACGAGCACGCGATCGTCGCTGCTGAGGGTCGTCTCCATCGATGGACCACTGATGTAGTACTGCTGAAGGACGAAGACGCGCACACCGAGCGCGGCCCCCAGCGCGACCGCGATGACGAGAACCCAATCGAGGATGGTCCGTGCGCCTGACCGAGCGTTCCGCCCGCCGTCCCCGCCGACGGGGGACTCGTCGCCATGGGGCGCACCGTCCCCCTGCTGGGCTTCGACTGCGCCGAGGTTGACCCCGGGGATGTCGGACGCGGCGTTCATGACCCCAACACGCTAGTGGCGGGGATGCTTCCGAGGGTCACAAACTCGCTATCAGACGCTCGACTCGCTCGTCTCTGCTTCTGAACGGGTCCTTGCAGACCACCGTCCTTTGGGTTTGGTCGTTCACCTTCAAATGCACCCAGTCGACCGTGACGTCGCGCTGGCGTTCCTTCGCACGCTTGATGAACTCGCCGCGCAGCCGGGCGCGGGTCTCGGGTGGCTCGCTCACAGCGAATGGGATACGGGCGGGGTCCACCACCGTCGCAGCATGACCCGACGACGCGATGCGATGGAACAGACCGCGCGCCGGATCGATGTCGTGGTACTGGAGATCCACCAACTGGGCCTCCGGAGAGTCGAGTCCGACCCCATGGCGCTCGCAATACCTCTCCAGCAGCCTCAGTTTGATCACCCAGTCGACCTTCGTGTCGAGCCCCATCGGGTCGGTCTCGATCTGGGTCACGGCATCGGCCCACGCGGACAGCCCCGCGCGTTCCTCCTCGTTGAACCCACCCGCGGCCTCGTGGCGCAGTGCCACGTCGAGCAGGTGACGCTGGATGTCGAGGGCACTCATCTCGCGCCCGCTCGCGAGGCGCACCGGGCGCCTGCAGGTCGTGTCGCCGGAGACGTCCCTGATCGCCCGGATCGGATTCTCCAGCGTCAGATCGCGCAGCCCGGCGGCACCCGCCTCGATCATCCGGAGAACGCACGCGGCACTCGAAACCTTGAGGAACGTCGTGTACTCGCTCATGTTCGAGTCGCCGACGATCACATGGAGTCGACGCCACTCCTCGGCATCAGCATGGGGCTCGTCGCGCGTGTTGATGATGGGGCGCGAACGGGTCGTCGCCGACGACATCCCCTCCCAGATGTGCTCAGCACGCTGGGAGATGCAATAGACCGGTCCGCGCGACGTGCTGAGGATCCGTCCGGCTCCCGTGAAGATCTGGCGCGAGACCAGGAAAGGGATGAACACCTCGTCCAGCGAGCGGTCGTCATGATCACGGGACACCAGGTAGTTCTCGTGGCAACCGTAGGAATTGCCGGCCGAGTCGGTGTTGTTCTTGAACAGGAAGATGCGCCCCCTGATCCCCTCGTCGCGCAGTCTGGCCTCGGCTGACTCGACGAGGGACTGGAGGATCGAGTCGCCGACACGGTCGTAGAGGACCACATCGGTGACACTGTCGCACTCGGGCGTGGCGAATTCGGGATGGGAGCCCACGTCGAGATACAGCCTCCCGCCGTTCTCGAGGAACACGTTCGAGGACCGACCCCACGCCACGACGCTTCGAAACAGGTACCTGGCGACCTCGTCGGGCGTGAGCCGCCTCTGACCCTTGAGCACGCAGGTGATCCCGTACTCGGTCTCCAGGCCGAAGATGCGCCGCCCGATCGGGGCCATGGTGCCGGTTCAGTTTCCTTCGAGGATCACGGCGACGTCTGCATCGTCGACGCGCGAGAAACAACGCCGTTCGACCCCCCGTCGCAGGACCGCCACCTCGAGATCGGCGGCCGCGAGTGTCCGGTCGGGACCAGCCAGCGCCGCGACGGCGTGCACGACGGCGAGAGCCAGTGAGACGGACGTGTCGAGCCCCTGGCGCAGGCGCTCCAGGATCGTCTCGGCATCGCCTCCGAGCACGCAACAGGAACTCTCGTCGAGCACGGTCCCGTCGTAGGCAATGTGGAAGAGACGGTCCCCGGTCGGCTCGGGACCGATCTCGGCCACGAGGATCTCCACTTCCAACGGCTTGGGTTCGTGTGTGAATGACTGACCGATGATCTGTGCGTAGGAGTTGGCCAAACTCCTCCCCTCGACGTCACGCCGGGAGAACTGGTACCCGAGGAGGTCGGCGGTGCGTATGCCGAACTGCCGCAGTTGGTCGAACTCGTTGTACTTGCCGACGCCTGCGAAGGCGATCCTGTCGTAGATCTCGCTCACCTTCCGCAGCGTGTTCGAGGGATTCTCCGCGACCAGGAGGATTCCCTCCGAGTACTGCATCGCGACGAGTGCTCTTCCGCGCGCGATTCCCTTCCGGGCGAAGTCTGCCTTCTGCTTCATCATCTCCTCGGGGGGAGTGAAGAACGGCATGCTCATCGTGAACCAGCCTCCCCGATGATGCGACCGAACACCTCGGCCAACCGCGAGTCGTCGACGCGGGCCCACCCGTCGACATCGATCTTGGCCACGATCGGGTACACGCCACGCAGACCATCGGGGCCACCCGTGGCCGAATCGCCATCAGCGGCTTCCCAGAGGGACCGGCACGCGAGCTCCACGGCGGCGTCCTCGTCGAGGGTCGAGCGCCATCCGACCTTCACGACAGTCCCCGCGAGCATTGAGCCGCTCCCGATGGCCACGTACTCGCGCTCCTCGTACCGGCCCCCGCTGACATCGAAGTCCCAGAGGCGTCCGCGATCCTCGGCCGTGTCGAAACCAGCGAACAGCGGGAGCACCACGAGACCCTGCATCGCCGCGCCGAGATTGCCCCGCAGCATCATCGAGAGTTGGTTCGCTTTCCCCTCCAAGGACAGCGGGCGACCCTCCATCTTCTCGAAGTGCTCGAGGGTCAACTGGAAGACCTTGATCATCTCCATGGCGGGACCAGCGGCACCCGAGATCGCCACGCCACTGTGGCGGTCGGCTTGGACGACCTTGTCCATCTCTCGGTGGCTGATCCAGTTGCCGGCGGTCGCGCGACGGTCACCGGCGAGCAGGACACCCCCGGTGAACCTGAGGGCGACACAGGTCGTGGCATGCGGAACCGACAGAGATTCGCTCCAACGGGGCTCGAAGGGCTCGATGCCCACCTTGCGGAGAAGTTCGGTGAAGTTCGAACCGGGATCGTCCTCGATCTGGAAGAACGGACGCCCCATCACTCCCCGCCCTTCTGGACGTAGTTCTTCACGAATTCCTCGGCGTTGCTCTCCAGCACCTCGTCGATCTCATCGAGGAGATCGTCGATCTCGTCCCGGAGACGCTCCCCGTGTTCAGACCCGGGTGCGACCGTTTCGGCGACATCCTCGGTGGCGTTCTCCGTGCCGTTCTGCCGACGAATCCGCTCCTGCATGTCCCCCACCGTACCGAGAGCGCCGACGCTCCGTTCAGTCGTCGGCGCGACACCGGCCCGGGCCCTCACCAGCCCGGATCAAAAACGACGTCCTCGACCGCCGAGGAGCCGAGCGCGGCGAGGAGACTCGGGACATCGTTCACCGAGTCCAGCAGGTCCCCCACGTGTGCCCTGGAGCCCTTCAGCGGGTCCATCATCGGGACGCGTTGGAGAGCCGGTTCGCCCGAGTCGAACACGATGCTGTCCCAGTTCGCCGACACGACCCTGTCGGGCCAACGCCTGATGCACTCGCCCCTGAAGAACGCGCGCGTCTCCCGAGGTGGCACCGTCATTGCCTCCCGAACCGCCTCGATCGCCACCAGGGTCTCGAGCCCCGCGCGGGCGGCGAGATTTCTGTCGATTCGCATGTCGTGGTACTGCAGATCGACCGCACGAAGCCGGGCGTGATCGGAGTCGAGATTGGATCTCGCAGCGACACCATCGACGATCCGGCGCTTGGCGACCCAGTCCACCCATCGTGCAGACCGGGGATCTCCCGACTCGAGCCACCCCAGGACCCTCGACCAGCGATCCATCACGTCCTCTGCGCAACCACCTATCGGATCCTCGGCACCCGCATCCAGCCACCTGCGCACGATGGAATGCAGAATCCATTGCACCTCGAGTGCCGACGCGCTGCCGCGACTCGTCTCGACAGTGGCGGTCAAGCCCGGGTCGTGACTCACCTGCCGCACTGCGGTGACGGGGTCGAGGAGAACCGGCCACTTCGTCGCCGAAGGGTCCTCGCCGAGCGTCTCCATGACGGCCAGCAGCAGCGCCGTCGTGCCCACCTTGAGGTATGTCGCGACCTCGCTCATGTTCGCATCGCCCGCGATCACATGGAGCCGCCTGTAGCGCTCGGGGTCGGCGTGGGGCTCGTCGCGGGTGTTCACGATCGGGCGCCTCACGGTCGTCTCCAGTCCCACCGCTTCCTCGAAGAAGTCGGCGCGCTGGGAGATCTGGAATGGCGGCCTCGGCTCGCCCTCGCGCGGGCATTCCACGCCCACCTTGCCCGACCCACAAAAGACCTGCCGGGTGACCAGGTGGGAGGTCACGAGACTGGCCAGCCGTCCGAAGGGCAGCGAACGATCGACGAGGTAGTTCTCGTGGCAGCCGTAACTGTTGCCCTTGCCATCGCTGTTGTTCTTGTGGGCGATCAGCTCCCCCGCCGATCCGAGACGATCGTTGGCCCTGTTGAGGGAGTCCCTGATGATCTCCTCGGCGGCGCGGTCGTAGAGCACGACCTGCAGGGGCGAGACGCACTCCGGGGTGGAGACCTCCGGGTGGGCATGGTCGACGTAGTACCGCGCTCCGTTCGTGAGCACCGAGTTCGACATCAGGACATCCACCTCCGGATAGTCGGCCTCGGGACGCCACCCACCCCGTGCGTCGGCCGCAGGGGTCTCATCGGCGAAGTCCCACGCGCGCAGACTCAACCCGTCCTCGCTGAAGGCGTTGACCAGCAACGATGAAGCCGTCATCGGCGTGATGTCCAGACCCCTTGCGAGGATGCCGTACTCGGTCTCGATGCCGCAGATCTTCGGGAGCGACACGTGCTGGCCGATCAGAGGTACTGGCCCGACACCGTGCGCTCGATCGCCTTGCCCCCCACCAGCGACGCACGCGCGCCGTCCTCGTGGGCGATCGTGCGGATGAAGACGATCCGCTCGCCCTTGCGGCCCGAGATTCTCGCCCAGTCGTCCGGGTTGGTGGTGTTCGGCAGGTCGTCGTTCTCGCGGAACTCCTGGCGGATCGCTGCCACGAGGTCCCCCGACTCGATGCCCTTGTCCCCGCCGGCGATGATCCGCTTGATTGCGTCCTTCTTTGCCCGCCGGACAATGTTCTCGATCATCGCGCCGCTCGCGAAATCCTTGTAGTACAGCGTCTCCCGGTCGCCGTTCTGGTAGGTCACCTCGAGGAACTCATTGCCGGGGATCGGGTCGTACATCGCGGCGACGGTGGCCTCGATCAGTGCCGCGGCGGCTCCGTCGGATCCACCGTGTCGCTCCATCTCCGCCGCTGCGAACGGCAGGTCGGGCGTGATGTACCGGGCGAAGATGCTGCGAGCAGCCTGCTCATCGGGCCGGTCGATCTTGATCTTCACGTCGAGACGCCCCGGCCGGAGGATCGCCGGGTCGATCAGATCCTCCCGGTTCGTGGCCCCGATGACGATCACGTTGCTGAGGCGCTCCACTCCGTCGAGCTCCGCCAGCAACTGGGGCACGATCGTGGACTCCATATCGCTGGAGACACCGGTGCCCCGCGCGCGGAACATCGAGTCCATCTCATCGAAGAAGACGATGACCGGCCAGCCCTCGTCGCTCTTCTCCCTCGCGCGTTGGAACACGAGTCGGATCTGGCGCTCGGTCTCGCCCACGTACTTGTTCAACAATTCCGGACCCTTGATGTTGATGAAGTACGACGTCCCCTTGTCGGCACCGGTTCGCGCGGCAACCTTGCGCGCGAGGCTGTTGGCGACCGCCTTTGCGATCATCGTCTTGCCGCAGCCGGGGGGTCCGTAGAGCAGTATTCCCTTCGGGGCGGGCAGCCGGAACTCGCCGAAGAGCTCCTGATGCAGGTACGGAAGCTCGACCGCATCGGCGATCTGCTCGATCTGGCTGTCGAGTCCGCCTATGTCGGCCCAGGAGACATCGGGAACCTCCTCGAGGAGGAGATCCTCGACCTCGGGTCGGGGAAGTCGCTCGAGCACGACGTTGGACCGCGGGTCGAGACGCAGGGAATCGCCGCTGCGCAGCATCGTCCCACGCAGTGCATCTGCGAGCTCCACGACCTTGTTCTCGTCGGAGCGTGTCGTGACGATCGCGCGCACCCCGTCCTCCAGCACATCGACCACGGTCACCACGTCACCCACGATGTCGGGGCGCCGCACGAGCACGATGTTCATGGCATCGTTCAACAGGACCTCCGAGCCGCGCTCGAGGTCGTCGACGGACACCTCGGGCGACACATGGACACGCACTTTCCGACCCGCCGAGACGACATCGACCGTGTCGTCCTCGTTGACCTCCACGATCACCCCGTAGCCCGACGGCGGCGCGGACAACTGGGCCACCTCGTTGCGCAGGCTCTCGATCTGCTCCCGGGTGTCCCGCAGGGCCGTGGAGAGCCTGTCACGCTGGGACTCAGCTTGGGACAGTTGCCCCTTGGCGGCGAGGAGGCGCTCCTCGAGTTGGCGGGCACGCTCGGGCAGATCGGCGAGCCGCGTGCGGAGATGCTCGATCTCGGCGAGCATCGCGTCGCGTTCGTCTTCGATCACGGGGCCAAGGTTATTGGAGGTTCCCTCCCGTGTGACGGGCGGCAGACCTCCCGGGACAACTCGTCGCGTGTAGCATCTGGCACTGTCCCCGAGACCCCCTCCGGGACCGGATTCCGTGGCTGCGGGCAATGAGAGAAGGAACGAGCCGATGAAGGTGTGGATCGACCAGGACCTGTGCACGGGCGACGGACTCTGCGAGGAGATTGCGCCGGATGTGTTCACACTCCTCGATGACGGTCTGGCCTACGTCAAGGAGGGTGACAAGGTCTTTGCGACCGCCAAGGGCAACCCCCAGGGGGCCGATGGAATGGCGAACTTCGCCGACAATCTCCTCGATGCCGTCATTGAATCCGCCGAGGAGTGCCCCGGCGAGTGCATCTTCATCGAACCCTGAACCAGGGCAGCGACATCCGGAGCGTCAGGCTCCCACCCATCTCGCCACGGTGAGGAACGCCGTGTGGGCGACCATCCGATGGTCCGGGCGCACTGACATGCCCTCGATGTGCCACGTGCGGTGCAGAACCTCCAGCGTCCGCCTGTCGACCCACCCGCGCCCCGTCGCGTCGCGCACCTGGACTGCCTGGGTGATCGAGGGCGTGTAGGCGACCAGAATTCCGCCCCGTGTCAGCACGTGCTCGGCATGGGGCACAACGCGCCAGGGCTCGGGCAGATCGAGCATCACCCTGTCGAACGGGCCGCCCGGCAGGGCCTCGTAGCTGTCACCGAGGGACGTCTCATACGACGCGAGTGCATCGACTCCGAGGAAACTCCGCACGTTGGACCGGGCACGGTTCAGAAAGTCTTCCCTGATCTCCACCCCGGTGACATGTGCTCCCCATCTCAACATCGCCATCGACAACGCCCCGGACCCCACGCCGGTCTCTAGCACCCGCGTGCCCGGATGGATGTCACCGAGCATGCACATCGGGGCGAGATCCTTTGGATAGATCACCTGCGCACCGCGGGGCATCTCGACGACGAAGTCCTCCAGCGTGGGGCGCAACACGATGAATCGGGCACCCTTGGTGGACTCGACCTGACGCCCCGGTTCGTGACCGATCACCTCGGCGTGCGAGACGTAACCGGCATGACTGTGGAACTCGCCCGGATCGGTGAGATCGACGAGATAGCGACGCTGCTTCGAATCGATGAAGAGCGCCTTCTCGCCGACCGCGAACGTCCCGCTCAACGCCCCGGGACCTTGTCCACGCGCGCGCTGGTGTTCTCCACACCGACGACCAGCCGTTCCCCCCGCGCCAACTGGACAGAACCCACGGTCCCGGTGCGCCGACGCTGGATCCACCGCACCACCGCGAACGCGGTGGCGATGCGCGACACCAACCGGTACTTGCCGACCTGGGAGTTCCAGATACGACGCGCGATCCAGCGCAGCACGATCACAGCGACCCGTTCAGAACCGACGGAACTCGACGCGGGATCCGCGACGTCGGCCGCTGCGACGACCCAGGAGGTACGCAATGATCACCACGGCAGCCGACACCGAGGATCCCACCGTCACCAGGGTCTGCTTCTTGTCGGTCGCACGCCCGTGAATATCACTCTGCAGTGCCCGGAATTTCGCCTCCAGATCGTCGCGGGTGATCCTGTCGCCGCCGGATCTCCCCCCGGTCATTGCGCGCCGCCTCGCGAGAGACTTCTGCCGCCGATCCGTGATGCAGCGAGACCGGCCACACCGGCCAGAACGATTCCAGTGATCACGTAGTGGACGAAGGACCACGAACCATCGAGAGCACCGCCACCCAGGTCCTGGCTCAAACGCAGGATTCCGAGCGCCAGATACAGCATGGCGATCCCGAGGCTCAACGAGGCCACGGTCCCCACAGCCACCCATCGCGCCGCGCCACGGATCGGCTCGACGGTCTCTTGACGGGCGTACTGCTTCACGCTCTCGACGATGTCCGAGACACGGTCGACCCCCGACACGGGTGCGGAAGCGGGTTCAGACCTCTCCATGGAGAACCAAGGCTACGGGGGGTCCAGTCGGAACCGAATCAGCTCCCCGACGTGCTCGACGACGGACCGCAAGCGCCGGACCCTCTCGGGCAGATCCCCGTCCAGCAGGAGCGAATGCCGATCGAGGGGCCCGCACGGTAGGGCGCGGGCCACCGTCCAAAATCGCCCCCAGAGGTCGTCCGAGGACACTCGGTCGTCCCACCAGCGCCCCGCGGCGACCTCGGACAGGGCAGGTTCCGCGGCAATTTCGTGGTCGCCGGTCAAGGAGAATCTGAGTGACACGACTGATTGCGCCAAGAGTGACAGCGAGGATGCGACATCAAATCGCGCGCGACCCTCGACGGCGTCGGGGAGCCGAGGCGCTCCGATGGCCCGCGGAAACGGGTCGTCCGGCAACCACGAGACAGCCCGCCAACAGCCGGTGGCCCTGCCCTGGACCACCACCCGGCCGCCAACGTCGTGCGCTCGCACCACCTCGACCACCGTTCCATGGTCGAACCGACGGTCCGCTCCTCCGACTTCGCTCCCTTCCGAGATGAGAACGGTCGCAAACAGACCATCCCCCACGAGGACGGACGTGATCATCTGCAGGTATCTCGGCTCGAACAGCGTGAGATCAACCCGGTCACCCGGTAAGAATGCGGCTCCGAGCGGGAAGACCGGCCATTCGCTCGTGCCTCTCATGGGGCCAGTTGATCCGCTCTGGGCGTTGAACGTGCGAGTGCGATCGATTCGGCGACCGCGTACCAGACCGGGCGGTAGGCACCGCGTTCATCGGCGCGCGGCGCGTTGAGCACCAGCACGAAGCGCACTGGATCGCCCTCCTCGACGGGGACGAATCCCACGAGGGACTTCACGCCCGACAACGTCCCGGTCTTGGCGGTCAGCCGCCCAGCCACCGATTCACCCTCGAAGATGTCCCGCAGCGTTCCCGTCTCGGCGGCAACAGGAAACAGGCCCCCGAGTTCGGCACTGAAACGCTCCAGAAGCCCGGCGAACGTCGAGCATGGAACCCTGTTTTCCGACGACAACCCCGAACCATCGGCGACCACGAAGTCCCTGGCGAGCCCCCACTTCTCCATCGTCGCCCCGACGACCTCGGTACCCGCAAGGGTGGACCCGATCCCCTTGCCCTCGAACCCGATCTCCTTCAGGATCAATTCGGCCGCGTTGTTGTCGGAGTTGACGAGCATCTCCTGGAGGACTGCTGTCAACGGGAGGGATTTCACACTCAGGATCGCCGGCGCATCGGCGGGCAACACGTCGTGGGTGGGTACCCCATCGATCACGACGCCTCGGGCGGCGAGCAACTGTCGCAACATCTCCGCGGCAGCGAGTGCGGGATCATCCGGCTTCTGCGCCGCGCCAAAGACTGCTCCGTCGTCGACCATCAGGGCGCCTAGCGGGCCGGCCTCCACGACCTGAAAAGACGGCGGCCACGACCCCACGAATCGTTCCCCGTCGTATCGGGTGTCGACGCCGATGATGTTTCCCGTCACGCGCCGCAAACCGGCTGCGACGACCGCATCGGCGAGTTTCTCGAGCGCGGTGCCATTGAAGGTCGGGTACTTCTCAGTCGCGGGATACGCAGCGGTGTGCAGGACGGGATCGCCCCCTCCCACCAGCCAGAGACCAGGCGCTTCGCCTCCCGACCCGATCCTGCCGTGGAGCACGGTCTCCCACACGTGGTCGACCCCGAGCACCTCGAGCGCAACCGTCGCCGTGACGACCTTCATCGCCGAGGCGGGCACGAGCGCCAGCGATGGTGCGACCTCGCCCAGACGCTCGCCCTCCCAGTCGACAACAGCGCACGAGCCCGCCGGAACCCGCCCGAGGGACCTGCCGAGCGACCGCACCACGCGCCCGACACGCGCCATGTGCGAGAGGGTCACAGGGGTGCGCCGCGCACTCAACACCGGCACGCTCGGCACATCGATCTCGACAGCAACCGTGACCGGCACGACTCTGTCTGACACCGACCCCGCCAGCACACTTCCCGTCAGGAGGACCGCGGCACCGATGGCACCGACCACTGAGACGACACGAGCCGGATTGTCCGCCCGGCGACCGCGACGTCGCGATGCACGGCGACCCGGGCGCGGGTCAGCGTCGGGCCACACCGACGTGCACCGCGTAGCGGTAGAGATGACCGAGTGCGACCACGGCACGGTGACCGCTCTGGTAACAGAGCCGACCGTGCGCACGGGTCACTGCGACGCCAGGGTTGCCGGGGTCGGCCACCGCCAATTCGGTCGCGACCAGGATCGGCTTGCCCGTGGAAAGGCTCAGCTCGTGGGCCGCATCGGCGAACCGTGCGTCCTGGCGCTCGTGGTACTCGACGATCCGTTCGAGGCCGTGATCGGGGTAGAACCGTCCCTCACGCATCAGGCGGGCCTGGTTCGACTGAATTCCGATGCCGAGATACACCACCGCGTCCACGAGGCGATGATGGACGATCATCGACATCACCTCGGGGATGGTGTCGCGCGTCTCGCCACCTGCGCAGTCGACCGGATTGTTGCGACTCCACCTCGGGGGGAGTTTGTCGTCGATCGCCGACCGAAGGTCGTCGGGCAACTCCATCAACACGAGCGACCCGTCGCGGGCGATCGCGTCGCTCGTGACCACACCCCATCCACCAGCGGTGGTCAGCACGACCACATTTGGGCCCCTTGGCAGGGGCTGGGTCGCAAAGGTCGCCGCGATGTCGAAGGCCTCCTCGATGGTCGCGGCTCGGGCGACTCCCGCGGCACGGCAGGCTCCGTCGAAGACGGCGTCGTCGGCGGCGAGGGCGCCGGTGTGGCTCGCGGCCGCACGTGCGCCGTTGTCCGTGGCACCACCCTTGACGACCACGACCGGCTTGGTGGACGCCACGGCCCCTAGCCGATCCATCAGCCCCCGCCCATCGACGATCCCCTCCACATAGGCGAGCGAGACCCGCGTGCGATCGTCCGAGCCGTACCACTCGACGAGATCGGCCACGTCCAGAGCAGCGGCATTGCCCGCCGACACGGCCCTGCTGATGCCGACGCCGCTCTGGCGCGAATAGTTCATGAAACTCGACACGAAGTTGCCGCTCTGGCTCGCGACACCGATTGCACCCTCGGGTGGATACGGCGCGACGATCTGTGCGCACAAACGCGCGGGGGTCGACACGACACCCTGACCGTTCGGACCGGCGAGGAGGATCCCCAACTCGTCGGCCAGTGCCACGAGTTCGGACTCGAGCACCCGGCCCTCCTCGCCCGCCTCCCCGTAGCCCGCAGAGGTGAGGAATGCCGCCTTGATCCCCTTGCGCGCGCACGCTCGCAGCAGATCCGGATTGGCCTTGGCCGGAGTGCAGACGAACACCAAGTCGATCTCGTCCTCGGGCAGCGCATCTATGTCGGCGACCGTGCGAATGCCGAGCACTTCCTCCCCCTGGAGGTTGGTGCCGTGCACCGCACCCTCGTACCCGCCCGTGAGAATGTTGTGCAGGGAGACGAAGCCGAACTTACCCGGGTGCGACGAGACCCCGGTGACCAGGACACCGCGTGGCTCGAACAATGCGCGGAACTGCTCGTCGCTGTAGGCGACACGGGACCGCGCCGCACGAACGGGGCGGCGGCCGAGCTCGACGAGGGCGTCCACGGCGACAACGCGACCGTGTCGGTCCGCGATCAAGGGATTGACGTCTATCGAGACGATGTCCTCGCGATCGGTGCCGAGCCGGGACAGACCGACCAGACATGCGACGAGTGCACCTCTGTCCACCGGCGCCTCGCCGCGGAACTCCCCGAGGAGGACTTGGGTCCTCAGCGAGGCGACCATCTCGGAAGCACCGGCCTCCTCCAGCGGAGCCGGTCGGAACACCACGTCCTTGACGGCCTCGGCGAACACCCCGCCAACCCCGAACATGACGGTCGGACCGAATTGAGGATCCACCAGCAAACCGGCGATGAACTCGCGCGATCCCGAGACCATGGGGGCCACCAACAAGTGCACGTCCCCATCGTCGGCACGGGCGGCGGCGAGCAACTCCCGGGCGGCGGTGCCCACCGATGGCGCGTCGGACAACCTCAGTCGCACCAGTCCCCGTTCGGTCTTGTGGGCGATCCCGGCCCCGCCGAGCTTGACCACGACCGGGTAGCCGAACGCCTCGGCGGCCTCGACCGCCTCGGCTGCCGTGTTCACGACACGTTCTGGCGCGAAAGGCACTCCGCGTTCACGGAGTACGACCTTGGACTCGGCCTCGGACAGTGTCCGGGAGTGTTCGCTCACTCCCACACAATACTCGGGCTCTCGTTGCGCGAGAGTCGTGCGACCAGTCGGGGGACCGTGGACGCCGACGGTTCAGACTCGTGCGTGCTCGGAGATGAGCGCCGCGACGGCGTCGGCTCGTTCGCCGATCAAGAGATGACCCGCATCGATCTCCACGAGGCGTGACCCGGCGACCCGTGACACGATGTCGCGCGACTTCGAGACATCGACCCAACGATCCTGCAACCCGCCGATCACGAGGCATGGAGCCACGACCTTGGCGAGGGACTCCACGATGTCGATTCTCGCATCCAGCTCGAGTTGGGCATCCGATCCCGGTTGGATCATCGTCGCGGCGAGTTGGACCGCCGCATCTGCCATCGGCTCGAGCACCTCGAGTGTTTCGGCCGTGTAGCCATCCACGAGCGCGTACCGCATGAACAGATCCGTGCCGATCGACAAGAGGCGCCGCCACAGATCGAATGTCAGACGCATCCGCGCATCGGTCCGCGCCCAACCGCACACCGAGGTCACGCTCTCGACGGCGCCCGGATGCCGGGCGGCAAGATGCAGTGCCATCACCGCGCCGAGCGAATACCCGGCGACGTGGTACCGCTCGTGTCCGCGCACTTTCATCAGGTCTGCAAAGTCGTCGCACACCTGATCGAGATCGATCGGCCCCTCCGGCATCGAGGATTCCCCGGATCCGGGCATCTCCACCGTGACCCACTGCAACGGTGCGGAACATGCCGCGCGCACCTGGTCCCATCCAGTGCGCGACTGCGTGGTGCCGTGGATCACGAGGATCGGCGCGCCCTCCCCGTGGGTGTCGTAGCCGATGGTCCGGGTTCCCGAGACGTGTGTTGCCACGGCGCCGACAGTACACCCCGTGGGCTGGGCCTCAGTCGCCCTCCGTGAGGGCCGCCCGGAACAAGGCGACGACACTGTCGCAGTGCTCGGCGATGTTGTCCGGCAGGAGCGCCGACTGATCGATGAGACCATCGATGAAGGGGGCATCACTGAAGTAGGTCAGCACCGCTCCGTAGCCAGTGATCAGCAGTTGCCTGGGGTCGTGTCTACGGAAGACTCCGGCATCCATCTGGGCCGAGAACCATCGCGCGGCCTCCTCCACATAGGGACGCAACACCGCCGCGAGATCCACACCGAGGTGTGCGCCGCCGTCCAGCGCCTCGCGTCGCATGATGCGGACGTAGTCGGGTCTCTCAGCGAACAGATCGAAACCCGACCTGATCACCAACTCCACCTTGGCCCAGCCCGATGCTTGCTGGGCAACGGCGACATCCAAGCGCTCCATCCATTCCGAGAGCAGCCGCTCGAACACATCTCCATAGAGCGCCTCTTTGGAGCCGAAGTGGTGCAGGAGACTCGGTCGTCGGATTCCCACCCCGGCCGCGATGTCATTGAGTGAAGTACCCTCATACCCCCGCTCGGCGAAGCAGCGGAGAGCCTCGTCCAGGATCAGATCACGCGTGGACAGGGGCAATTTCGGGGGAATTCCTGTCGCCATAGAAATTTGAGGATACTGCCTACCTACCGGTAGGTAGTGCGCTACCCTGTCGGCATGTCCTTTCTGACCAACACCCTTGTTCCAGCCTTGATCGTGGCCGCCATCGTCAACACCATTGCCATGGCCAGCACCACCGTGTACCTGCACCGAGCGGTCAGCCACAAAGCCCTGACGCTCCATCCATTCGTCGAGTGGCTCTTCCGAGCCGCCATCTGGCTCACAACGGGAATCAAGCCGAAGCAATGGGCCGCCGTGCACCGCAAGCACCACGCGTTCACCGACTCAGAGGGTGATCCGCACTCCCCCGTCCTCCTCGGATGGCAGAAAGTCCAGGCTGGCAACGTCGGCTTGTACCGCAAGGCCCTGTCGGACCCTCAAATCATCGACAGGTACGCCCGCGATGTGGTCGACGATCGCTGGGATCGTTGGTTCTTCGGTCACCACTTGTTCGGTCTCGGGACCGGGATCGCCGTGCTGATCATCGTGCTCGGACCGGTCGGCGGATTGCTCGCAGCCTTCATTCACACCAATGCGTACCTCGCGGGCAACGCCGCGGTGAACGCACTGGGTCACCACTTCGGAAAGCGCACCTACACCAACTCGGCCGCCACGAACCTCCAGTGGCTCGCGTTCTTCACGATGGGCGAGGGACTCCACAACAACCACCACGCCGCACCGTCGTCGCCGCGTCTGTCCCACCGTCGTGGCGAGATCGATCCGGGCTGGTGGCTGATCAAACTCCTCACCAAGGCGAGGCTCGCCACGCTCCGCTTCGACGACATCAAGCTGGTGGCATCGGCCCGCACGCCAGCCGCCTGACGCCAGGGCCCATCCGGGGCCGCTTCGTCGTCCCCCGGTCCCCCACCGCCGGAGCGAACGAGCCCGCGTCCTAGATTGCCCACCATGCCCCGCGTCTCGGCGGAAAGATTCTTCGACGGCCACACACTCCATGGATCCACCTCGGTGGACTTGGACGACGCCGGCACCGTGGTTGCGATCGGTCCCAGTTCGGGTCGTGCCGAGCACGCGCTGCTGTCGCCGGGCTTGGTGGATGTGCAAATGAATGGCTGGGGCGACGTGGACGTCGCCGGAGCGTCGCCCACGGATCTCGCACGACTCGACGAGCTGCTGTGGCGGGAGGGCACATCGCACTGGCTCGGCACCATCGTGACCGCTCCCCTCGAAACGATGGCCGGGACGCTCGCCCGATTGGATTCTTCTCGCACCGACCTGCCGGGCATGCTCGGCATCCACACCGAAGGGCCGTTCCTCGGGGGTCGTCCCGGTGCCCACGACACGCGCCACATCGTGGCAGTAGAGCAGCCGTACCTGTCACATCTGCCGGCGAGTGTCCGCATGGTCACGATCGCAGCCGAAGCCCCCGGTGCGCCCGCAGCGATCGAGTCGTTGGTGGGTCGGGGTGTCCGCGTGTCCATCGGCCACAGCGCACCGACGCGAGATCAATGGGATCTCGCCGTGAGCGCCGGTGCGCACATGGTCACGCACCTGTTCAACGGCATGTCGGGGGTGCACCACCGCGACGGGGGCCTCGCTCTGTGGGCCCTCGTGGACGATCGGATCACCTGTGGCCTCATCGCCGATGGACACCATGTCGCGGACGAGATCGTCGCTCTCGTGTTCCTGTCCGCCCCCGGGAGGGTCGTGTTGGTGTCGGACTCGGTGGCATGGAAATCCCCCTGGGCCCTCGCGCGCGGCGTGGAAACCGGTGGGGGCGTTGCGGTGCTGCCGGACGGCACGCTCACAGGATCCACGACGAGCCTGCTCGGCTGTCTCCGGCACGTGGTGCTCGATATCGGCATCGACCTCCAAACTGCGCTCCGTGCGGTCACCTCCCGACCCGCGGGTCTCATCGGCCAAGACGAGCACGACGTGAGGGCCGGCACGATCGCAGTCGGACATCGGAGCGATGTGATCGCGCTCGACGAGGGACTGCGCGTGGTGGAACGGTTCCGGGCACAGCGCGCCGATTAGCCTCGGGCTGTGCCCGATCAGTTGACCAAGGAACAGGACAGATTGGCCGTGGCTGTCATCCGAGGTATCGCCATGGACGCCCCTCTCGCTGCCAAGAGTGGCCATCAGGGCACCGCGATGGCACTCGCACCTCTCGCCCACGTTCTGTACTCCCGGATCATGCGTCACGACCCGACCGATCCGGCATGGATCGACCGCGACCGTTTCGTGCTGTCGAACGGGCACGCCTCCATCCTCCAGTACGCCCTCATGTTCCTGTCGGGGCAGGGTCTCGAACTCGATGACCTGCGCGCCTTCCGGCAATGGGACTCCGCGACACCCGGGCACCCGGAGGCGGGGCACACACCCGGGATCGAGGTCACCACCGGGCCCCTCGGCCAAGGGTTTGCCAACGCGGTGGGGATGGCAATTGCCGAGGAACACCTGCGCGCCACCCTCGGCCCGCAGTCGATCGACCACAGAACCTGGGTCATCGCCGGGGATGGCTGCCTCATGGAGGGCATCTCGCACGAGGCTGCATCGCTCGCGGGGCATCTCGGTCTGGACCGTCTGGTCGTGATCTTTGACGACAACAAAATCACCATTGACGGCCCGACCGACCTCGCATGCAGTGACCTCGTCCCCGACCGATTCCGGGCCTACGGGTGGAACGTCATCGAAGCCGGTGAAATCGGCGAGGATTGCGATGCCCTGGAGACGATTCTTCGTGCGGCACGCGAGCACCGCGGGGCGCCGAGCCTCGTGTGCCTGCGCACTCACATCGGTCATCCGTCGCCCGATCTCACCGACAGGCACGAGGCCCACGGCAACCCCTTCACCGCCGATCTCGTTGCGACCACCAAGGCCGTGATGGGCATTCCCGCCGAACCGTTCTGGTTGCCGGAGGGACTGGTGGAGGCGTACCGGGACCACTGTGCGGCTCGCGGGGGCACGGCACGCCGATCGTGGGAATCCGCACAGGACACCGCACGAAAACAAGCGCTCGATCGGTTCCATTCGGCACCCCGCAGAGCCGACATCGAGGCGGCTCTCCCCCCATTCGCACCGGATCAGAATCCGGCGACTCGCGTCGCCTTTCAGAAGATCCTCGATGCCACCTCCGAGGTTCTGCCACAGGTTCTCTCCGGGGCTGCCGACCTCACCGGGAACACCGGCGCGAAACTCGCGAGCCCCGCCTTCTCGCGCACCGACCGCACCGGACGACAGATCTTCTACGGAATCCGCGAGCATGCCATGGGTGCCGCTCTCGTGGGGATGGCGCGCCACGGCGGTGTCATCCCCGTCGGAGGAACATTCTTCGTCTTCGCCGACTACATGCGCCCGGCAATACGGCTCGCCGCTCTCTCCCGCGCCCGTTGTGTCTTTGTCTTCAGCCACGACTCGGTCGGGGTCGGAGAGGACGGTCCGACGCACCAACCCGTCGAGCATCTCGCCTCGCTGCGCGCCATTCCCGGTCTGCAGGTCATCCGACCTGCAGATGGACCCGAGACGGCAGCCGCGTGGGTGGAGGCGCTGGTCCACGACGGTCCGACGGCACTGATCCTGTCGCGCCAAAACCTTCCCGTGATCACCGATGGCTCCGCGGTGCATCCTGGCGCTGGTCGGGTGCGCACCGCCCCCGATGCGCGTGCCACCATCGTGGCCACTGGCAGCGAGGTGGCCGTGGCACTGGAGGCGGCTGCACTCCTGGATGCGGACGGCATCGCGGTGCATGTCGTGTCGATGCCCTCGTGGGACCGCTTCGGTGTCCTCAGTCGCGACCAGCAAGACGCCGTGATCCCAACCGGCCTGCCGGTGGTCAGTGTCGAGGCGGGCTCGACATTCGGGTGGGAACGCCATGCCGATGCCTCGGTGGGCATCGACCGCTTCGGCGCGAGCGCTCCCGGCCCGGTTGCCATGGAGCGACTCGGGATCACGCCATCGCGCGTCGCCGAGGCGGTCAAGGCAGTAGTCCCACGATGACGGGTCGCCTTCACCTGCTCCACGGACAGCAGGGCCAGAGCCCCTGGATCGACAATCTCACCCGTGCCGACCTCACGTCGGGGCGACTCGAGGCTCTCGTCGCACGCGGGGTGCGCGGTCTCACGTCGAATCCGACGATCTTCCAGAAGGCGATCCAGGGAAGCCCCGCATACGACGAGCAACTCGTGCGCGAACTTGCGGTCTCCCCCGATGTTCGTCGGGCGTACTGGGAGCTGGTGCTCGCCGACATCCACGGTGCGCTCGACACCTTCGAGCCGCTCTACAGGAACTCTGGCGGCTCCGACGGCTTCGTCAGTGTGGAGGTGGACCCCTCTCTCGCCCGCGACGGGGCCGCGACACTCGAGGCGGCACGGGCACTCCACAGCCGGATCGACCGTCCTCACGCGATGATCAAGATCCCCGCGACGATCGAGGGTCTCCCGGCGGTCCGCGCGATGATCGCCGAGGGTCGCAACGTCAACGTCACCCTGATCTTCAGTCTCGAGCGCTACGACGCGGTCATCGATGCGTACATCGCGGGTCTCGAGGATCGAGTTGCGGCGGGCGAGTCCGTCTCGGGTGTCGCGAGTGTCGCGAGCTTCTTCATCAGCCGTGTGGACACCGAGATCGACAAACGACTCCGGCTCCTCGGTGGTGAGGCACTCGAGCTGTGCGGGACTGCTGCCGTCAACCAGGCCAAACTCGCCTTCGACCTGGCGACGACGCGCTTCTCGGGACCCCGGTGGAGCCGCCTCGCCGATCTCGGAGCGTCACCGCAGCGACCCCTCTGGGCATCGACATCGACGAAGAACCCGGCCTATCCCGACACGCTCTACGTCGACTCACTGATCGGCCCCGGGACCGTCAACACCCTGCCGGAGACGACACTGGAGGCCTTCGATGATCACGGCGCGTGCGGACGAACGATTGATGTCGGTCTCGAGGATGCGCGGCTGCAATGGGCACGACTCGCCGATGTCGGGGTGGATGTCGGCGATGTCGCGACAGTGCTCGAGTCGGAGGGAGTCGCCTCGTTCGTTGCCTCGTTCGACGACTTGATCTCGACCCTGCAGACCAAGGCGGACTCCCGCACGTGAACGACACACCCTCGCCCAAGGAGGTCGAGGCCCTCGTGCGCGCGCTGTCGTCGTCGGGACGCCCGACCACCGATCGCCGGAATCTGCTGAGACTCGTCGAGGCCGTCACACGCCTCACGCAGGGACGAGCATCATCGCTGGATGTGAAGATCGCCAGCGTCGCGATCCAGGAGATGCAGAAGGCCTTCGAGGTCTTCGCCCCGCACCGCGACGCGAGGAAAGTCACCGTCTTCGGGTCGGCGCGCACCCGTCCCGACGATCCCATCTACGACCTCACCGTGCGCACCGCCGCCGCCCTCGCCGACGAGGGCTACATGGTCGTCACCGGCGCCGGGCCGGGACTGATGGAGGCCGGCATGGTGGGTGCGGGACGCGAACGCTCGATCGGGGTGTCGATCAGGCTCCCCTTCGAGTCCGGGGCCAACTCGGTCATCGCTGGTGACGAGAAGTACGTGAGCATGCGCTACTTCTTCACCCGCAAGCTGATGCTCGTGAAGGAGTCCCATGCCTTCCTCTGCATGCCCGGCGGATTCGGCACGCTCGACGAGACCTTCGAGTTGCTGACTCTCGCACAGACGGCCAAGGGCGTCCCGGTCCCGATCGTGTTCTGCGAGGTCAAGGGTCGACCTTTCTGGACCCCGCTCATGGAAACGCTCGAGCCACTGCTCACCAGTGCGGGTCTCATCTCATCGGAGGACACGAGTCTGTACCGCATCACGGACAACCCCGGGGACGCAGTTGCCGAGGTGACCGGTTTCTACCGCAACTACCACTCGATCCGTTATGTGTCCGAGCTGATGATGATCCGTCTGCAGCGGCGGATCCCAGACGAGGCGTTCGCCGTCCTCGCCGCACGGCACGCGGGGCTCACCGACGGCACACCGATGACCCAGACGGGCCCGACCGAGGCCGAGGTGCGCGACGACGACATGGTCCATCTCCCCCGGGTGGCGGTGAGGTACTCGGCGAAGGGCTTCGCTCCGTTGCGACCATTGATCGACGATCTCAACGGCCACTGAGACGCCCGGGCGCTCAGGCCTCGTCGGGTGACCCCACGAGTTGGGCAACCGCACGATCGACCGTCCGGCGCGCCCTCGAGATCCGACGCTCCAACTCGGGCCTCTCCCCCGAGCCATCGGCGATCGCCCCCGACAGAACCGACATGGCCGCATCGTTCAATGCCTCGGAGATCCGACGCAGTTCAGCAGCGATGTCCAACACCCGTTCCCGGTGCTCCAGCGACTCGTCCGACATTGCCGGTTCCCTCCCACGCTCGTGCGGGTGGACACGGTCGGGCACCGCGTCGACACCGTCGCGACACAATGGCACACTCCCGAGCCGTTGGTCCGTGACCCTCATGTGTGCTCCCGACCTCCGGTGCGGATCGTGCCAGCGGCAACTCCAGCGTCTAGCGTGGTGCACCGTGCCGAGAGAAGAGCAACCGCATGAGTGGATCAGCTTCGAGCATCCCGACGAACTGCGCACATGGATGATCGATGCGACGTTCCTCAGATCGGCCTACAAGTGCATCTACGGCCAGGGTTGCCAGGGCATCCATGACGATCCCACACCCGAATTGATGCAGGGTTGCTGCTCCTTCGGTGCCCACTTCCTCGACAAGGAGGACTTCGAATCGGTGTCGCGACACGTGGATCGACTGGAAGCCCGACACTGGAAGAACCACGCCGTGGCCAAGCGCCGGGGATGGTGGGGGCGCGAGCGCGACGGTTCCGAGAAGACCCGCGTCGTCAATGGAGCGTGCATCTTCCACAATCCGCCCGGTTTTGAGGGTGGAACCGGGTGCGCGTTCCACATCGCGGCCACCGAGGCCCGAGAGCGCCACATCGACTGGAAGCCCGACGTGTGCTGGCAGGTTCCGGTGCGCATGCAAGACCACGTCGAGGACGGGGGGTACGTGGTCTCCACCATCCGTGAGTGGAAGCGCAGGGACTGGGGAGAGGGCGGTGACGAGTTCGCATGGTGGTGCACCGAGTCGGCTGACGCCCATGTCGGCCGGGATCCCGCCTACAAGTTCTTCGAGGACGAACTCACTGAAATGATGGGGCACAAGTCCTACAAGATCATGGTGGGCCTGCTGCAGCGCCCGACGGCGGTTCCTCTCCCGCACCCTGCGGTGCGCAAGCGCCGCTGACGCACCGCAGGCAACACCCGCGCTGCCGGCGGATCAGGACAAGTTTCGTTTGAAGGCCCTCTTGCGGTCCTCGAGATTGAGGAGGCGCTTGCGAATGCGGATCTTGGTGGGTGTCACCTCGACCAATTCGTCGTCACCGATCCACTCGATCGCGGTCTCGAGCGTGTGCACCACCGGGGCCGCGAGTTTCACCCCGTCGTCGTGGCTGTGCGTGCGGATGTTGGTCTTCTCCTTCGGCCGAACCGCGTTCACCACCATCTCCTCGCCCCTCGCCGACTCACCGACGACCATCCCCTCGTAGACCTCCTCGCCGGGAGAGACGAAGAGTGTCCCCCTCAACTGCAGGTTGTCGAGCGCATAGGCAGTCGTCGACCCGACACGATCGGCGATCATGGAACCGCCGGAGCGATGGGGCAGCTCACCCGCCCACGGGGTCCAGCCAGCGTGCGACTGGTGCAACAGGGCCGTGCCACGGGTCGCCGTCATCAACATCGACCTGAACCCGAGGAGCCCGCGTGAGGGCGCCTCGAACGACAGGATCGTCCGGCCGGGATCTCCGGGGCGCAGGTCGGTCACGCGCCCCTTCCTCGGGGCGAGAGCCTGGGTCACCGTGCCGACGTGCTCGTCGGGGACGTCACACGAACCCGACTCGAGTGGTTCGTGCCTCTTGCCGTTGATCTCCCGTGTGACGACCTCGGGTCGACTCACCTGCACCTCGAAACCCTCGCGTCGCATGTTCTCGATCAGCACGGCGAGTTGCAACTCACCCCGGCCCGCCACCGACATGACGTCGGGAGAATCGGTCTCGCCGATCCTGATCGAAACATTGCCCAGAATCTCCTTCTCGAGACGCTCGCGCAGGTGGCGACTCGTGACGAAACGACCCTCGCGACCCGCGTACGGCGATGTGTTGACCCCGAAACTCATCCGAATGACCGGCTCATCCACCTCCAGTCTCGGCAGGGCGCGCTTGAGTTCGGTTCCTCCGATGGTGTCCCCCACTTCCACCTCCGCAATGCCGGCGAGCACGAAGAGATCTCCGGCACGGACCTCGTCGACCTCTGTGCGACCGATCCCGTCGAAGACGCTCAACTGGACGATCTTGCGTCGCAGCGGGCCGGTCCCGGCGGACTCCCTCCCGAAGAGCACGACCCCGTCCCCCTTGCGCATCACACCCGCGTGCACCCGACCGATCGCCAGGCGACCCACGTAGTCCGACGCATCGAGGTTCGTCACGAGCGCGGCCAACGGGGCTTCTTCGTCGACCACCGGAGGCGGCACTGTGGAAAGGATCGCATCCAACAGGCACGACAGGTCCGCATCGGCCGGCGGCATTCCCACGCCCGGTATCGCGCGCCCCTCCCGGGCAACCGCACTGATCACGGGAAACGAGAGTTGATCGTCACTGGAGGCGAGATCCAGGAACAGTTGCTCCACCTCCCTCAGGACCTCGTCGGGTCGGGCATCTCCCCGGTCGACTTTGTTGATCACAAGAATCGCCGGGAGCCCGCGCGACAGGGCCTTGGACAGCACGTACCGAGTCTGTGGGAGTGGGCCCTCGGCGGCGTCCACCAACAAGATGATGCCGTCGACGAGAGCGAGCGCCCTCTCGACCTCGCCACCGAAGTCGGCGTGACCGGGTGTGTCGACCAGGTTGATCAACGTGTCGCGCCAGCGGATACGGGCGGCCTTCGCAAGGATCGTGATACCGCGCTCACGCTCCTGGGCGTCGGAGTCCATCACCCGCTCCACCACTTGTTGGTGCGCGGCGAAGGCGCCGGTGGTGCGAAGGAGAGTGTCGACGAGAGTGGTCTTGCCGTGGTCGACATGGGCCACGAGAGCGACGTTGCGGAGCTTCATCTTGTGCCGGGCGGAGGAGCCGCAGGAGCGTCAGTCTGGGTCTGACCCGGCGTCGGCGGGTTCATCCCCGTCTGTGTCGCCGTCATTCTCGTCCTCGTCGAATGTGACCCCGTACCGCTCGGCAATCTCTGCATACTCGTCATCCTTCGACGAGGAGGATCGCTCGGGTGTGATTCCGAGGTCCGACGCGCTCGGGCCCGCTTGCTTGAGTTTCCGCGCCTCTTCGAATCGGCGGTGGCGACCCTTCTTCACGGTCGGACTCCGAACACTGATCGGCCCTCGGGCCTTCTTGACCTCCTCAGGTTAGCCCCGATCCAGCCCCGAAACGGTTCATTGGCCGCCTCCCGGCACATTCACGAGGCGCAGGCCCTCGTCAGAGCCCTTCCCGGTGAATGTCAACGCCTTGCGCCCCGCGACCAGATCCTCGATGTCTCGACCCACGATCTCGGCCCTCCAACCCGTCGCCAGGCGCGATGACGGCGAATGCGTGAGCAGGTCGACGATGTCACGACGTGTCGCGAGCAGCGTCGCGTCGAGGCGCTGTTGACGGGCGAGCTCGGTCACCCACGCACTCACGAGCGTGGCGGCCGACCGCATCCCCTTCTCGAGATCCTCCCCCTCCGGGGCGGGAAACTGGAGATCCCCCGAGGATGACTCCTCGAGCCCGTCTCGCACCGCCCCGAGGAGCGCCCTGCCCTGGGATCCTCGCGCGAAACCAGAATCGACACCCCGGCATTGTCCGAGGTCCTCGGCAGTCGAGGGGGCCTTCTGGGCCACGCCCAACAGCGCGATGTCGCTCAGGACATACCGCGGTGGACGATCGAGCTCCATCGCGCGCTCCTCGCGCCAGCGTGCCACGGACCGTGCGACCCACCTGGCCCGACCCCGCAACGTGCGCACGTCCTTGACGCGCAACCATGCCTCCAGTGGCTCGACGGGCCCCGTTGGCCTCGAGCGCAATTCCTCGCAGGCCTCCATCGCCCACTCGGTGCGACCGAGCGACTCGAGCTCGGTCTGAACCGACGACCTGATCTCGGCGAGGTGGGCGACATCGGATGCCGCATACCTCAACTGTGGGGCAGTCAACGGTCTGCGCAGCCAGTCGGTGAGCCTGTCGCCCTTGGCCACGGTGACACCCACGATCGTCTGGGTGAGAGATGCCAGCGACGGTGTCGAATAGCCGATGAAGCACGCCGCGAGCTGGGTGTCGAAGATGCGGCCCGGTATCGCACCGATGGATTGGTCGAGGACGTCGAGATCCTGCTGGGCGGCATGGAGCACTGCCAAGCCCGGGCCCTCGAAGAGGGGGATGAGGTGCCGAGCGTCGCACGCGAGAGGATCGATCAGGACGAGACGGCCACCAGCCTCGATCTGCACGAGCGCAAGTTGCGGAAAATACGTCCGCTCCCGATGGAACTCGGTGTCGATGTGATAGGCGTCGCAACCAACGGCGTGAGCGACGAATTCCCGGAGATGGGCGTCGTCGTCGATCCACTCCCAGCTGAGATCCGCGCCGCGGCTCACGCGGATTCGACGTCCGGCTCCAGGTCGTGCGGCGTGTTGATGTTGCGCACAGCCACCGCCGGCACCGGGACCTCGGCGACGTCGAGCAGAACCGCCGCTCTGTGCACGGCCCTCTCGTTCCTCTTCCACACGCTCTGGAGCGTGGACAGACACTCCCCCTTCGACCACGCCGCACAGAGCCAATTCAGTCGATCGGTTCGACCCACCGTGGCCTGAGCGTCGTTCAGGCCGCGCACCAGACTCGAGATCACCGCCGAGGTGATGAAGGGCATGTCGCAGGAGAGCACGACCACCGAGTCGTGACTCGAGGACTTGAGGGCCGTGATGACCCCTCCGAGGGGACCCTCACCCGGGTACGCGTCCTTCTTCCACGCTCCGTCCAGGACCTTGGCGCGCGCCTGCGGGCCGCCCACCATCAACACCTCGTCCGCTCCGGCCTCACGGGCCGCCGCGGCGATCCGGTTGGCCATTGCGGTTCCGTCGACCGCGAACGTGGCCTTGTCGCACCCCATGCGCGAGCTGTCACCACCGACGAGCACTGCAACGGTGAAGGAACCTGACACCACGGTCCCAAGGCTACGGCTGAAATCCCGCCTATTGTCATGGTGTGTCCAATCTTCTGTCCGCTGTCGACGCGAACCTCATGGAGAACGCCGCTTTGGGGGTGTCCATTGGGGCCGTGGTCGTGGGATTGGTCCTCCTGAAGATCATCTCGTCGATCGTCGGCAAGATCATCACGAGTGCCGCAATGGTGGCACTCGCACTCGCGGCTTGGTCGCAGCGTGCCGAGATCACCGAGTGTGCACAGAGTGTCGCGGACCAGGCCAAGCCCGGAGCCACCATCGAGGCGAAGTGCACGTTCTTCGGTCAGGATCTGGACATCAAGGTGCCGATCCCCGAGGGCTGACCGACCCGCCCGTCACCGGCACCTGTGGCACCGTGGCAGCGAGGGCATCAGGATTCACGCGTCGCTCCGAGATGGGGCGTCACCAGCATCGCGGTGAATTGTGCCGGATGCGAGATGGGGGCTCCGTGCCCGGCTCCCTCCAGCACGGCGATCTCCGCTCGCTCGACATTGTCGACGATCCACCGTGCGCCACCCACGTGGTGGTCGCGCGCCTTGGTGCCATGACCAGCGAGAACCCTGCACGTAACTCGCGAGGCGTCCCACGGCGCACCCATGCGCAGGTCACTCAGCTCCCCCACGAGTGCGGGTCCCTCGCGCCGGCGCGCACGCTGGGTCCGCTCCGGAAGTGCATCCCACTTGTCCCGACCGATGAGGGCGACCATGAACTCCTCTGCTGCGGTCTCTGCACCGACACTCACGGCCCGGCCTCCGGCGGTTTCCTCGGGCCAGATCGGCAACCACGACAACGGGGTCTCGTATGTGGAGACCCCCAGTATCTGATCACCGAGCAACTCGGCGGTCAGCAGCGCGACGTTGCCGCCGAAGCTGTGACCGATCAAGATCGCCCGGCGCCCACCGAGGAGCATCTCCAGGTCACGCGCATTCTCGCGCGCCGTGAAGGGACCCGGGTGGCCCCAACTGTCGCCGTAGCCGCGCCGATCGAAACGCAGGACGCGGGCAACCGGGGCGATCTCGCGCGCCAGCAACGCCATTCCAGCCATTCGATCGAGTGATCCATGGATGAGCACGACCACCGGATCGTCGACTCCGGCGGGACCGGACTCGACCCAATGGATTCCGGCGCACGGCGACTCGGTGCATGGTCGGGGTGCCACAAGTGGTTATCTAATCACCGTGGAACTGGTCCTGGTGAGACACGCCCTTCCCGAGAGACGAGAGGTCCTCGACGGCCCCGCCGATCCCGAACTGTCCGAGGATGGCCACACCCAAGCGCGCCATCTCGCGGAGTATCTCGCCGACGAGCACCTCGATGCGCTCTACTCCAGTCCGATGAAGCGCGCCCTGCAGACGATCGAACCCATCGGGCAGGTCAAGGGCCTGCCGTATGCCGTCGTGGACGGTGTCGCCGAATGGGACAGGGACTCCAACGAGTACATCCCGATCGAGCAACTGAAGGCAGCGAACGACCCACGATGGCGGGAGATCGTCGAGGGTGCCTGGACCTCACCCGAGCGACCGGAGGAGTTCAAGGAACGCGTCGTGTCGAGCCTCGAGACGATCATTGCGACCCATCGAGGCCACACCGTCCTCGTGTCGTGCCACGGTGGGGTCATCAACGAGTATCTCGCCCATGTCCTCGGACTCCCGAGCGGCCAATTCTTCTACCCGAACTACACGAGCATCCATCGCATCGCAGCCTCCAGCCGGGGTCACCGGAGCATCCTGTCGATCAACGAGACCTCGCACCTGCGCGGCACAGGTCTGCCGGTCGGTATCTTCCGCTCATGACCCGCGAGGCCGATCTCGGCTCACTCTGTTCGTGGTTGGACGCCTCCCCGACACCGTTCCACGCGGCGCAATCCGCCACGGAGCGTCTCAGTGCCGCAGGTTGGCAGAAACTGGACCGTTTCGCCGAAGGACTCCCTTCACGCGGGGTGCGGATCGTCGACGGCAGTGTCCTGGCATGGAAGCGCGGTGCACCGGGCTCGCCCTACCGGATCATCGGTGCCCACACCGATTCACCCAACTTGCGCGTGCAACCGAACCCCGAGACGGGTGCGGCAGGAACGGCCCAACTCGGGATCGAGATCTACGGCGGGGTTCTCCTCAACTCGTGGCTCGACCGCGACTTGGGCCTCGCTGGCCGCGTCGTGGCACGCGACGGGACCGTGAAGATGTTCCATGTCGGGGATGCGGTCGCGCGGATCCCCCAACTCGCCATCCATCTCGATCGGGAGATCAACGACCGCGGACTGCTCCTCGACCGGCACGCACACCTCACTCCGATCTGGGGCACCTCGGCGACGGGCTTCCGGGATTGGCTCGGATCGGTGACCGGCACCGATGACATCGTCGCTTTCGACGCGCAATTGTTCGACACACAGCGCGCCGCGGTGATCGGGCGCGATCACTCACTCTTGGTGAGTGGGAGACTCGACAACCAACTCTCTTGCTGGGCCGCGGTGGAGGCGATGGTCTCGTCCGGTGCGACATCGGACCACACGGTGATCGTCGTTCTGAACGATCATGAGGAGGTCGGCTCCGACAGTGTCACCGGTGCGGGGGGACCATTGCTCGCCAACCTGCTCGCAGCCATCGACCACGAGGAAGGACTCGACCCACGTCGGGCGATGGATCGCCGCGCCGAATCCTGGTGCATCTCGGCGGACAATGCGCATGCCGTGCACCCGAACTACCAAGAGCGCCACGATCCGCGCCACGGGCCGATCCTGAACGCGGGTCCTGCGCTCAAGTTGAACGGCAATCAGCGCTATGCGACATCGGCGAGGGGGGCAGGCCTCATGCGCGCCCTCGCCGACTCCGAGGGGATCCCGCTGCAGACCTTCGTGACGCGCAACAACATGCCGTGCGGCTCCACGATCGGACCGATCACCGCCACCAATCTCGGGATCGAGGCGATCGACATCGGCGTGCCCCAATGGTCGATGCACTCCGCGCGCGAGACGGTCGGCGCCGAGGACCCGACGAGACTGCGGGACCTTCTCTCGGCTTTCGCCAACGGTTGACCGTTCCTCAACGACGGTTCGGCGTGCCGGCGAGGATCTGGGCCTCGTCGAAGAGTCGCTGCAACTCCACGGAGAGACGCTCGGTCACATCCCGCACAGCCGAGCGGGGAATCCGCCCCTCCGCGTCGCGCTCGGCGGTGATGGGCTCACCGACAACGACCACGCACTTGCGCGGCCTGATCAACCGCGAGCCCTTCGGCATCACGCCCTCCGACCCGCCGATGCCGACCGGGATGATCGGAACCCCCGCCTTCACGGCCACGTACGCCGCGCCATCGAACAACGGCATCACATTCGGCCCCGATTGGCGCGTCCCCTCGGGGAACAAAACGAGCGGCTCGCCGGCTTCCAGAACGGCGATGCAGCGCCTCAGTGCCTCCCTGTCGGCAGTGCCGCGCGTGACGGGGAAGGCACCGAGCGCGGACATGATCCAACCGATGACCGGGACCTTCCAGATCGAGTCCTTGCCCATGAACCGCAGGCGCCTGCGCGTCACGGTGGCGGCCAAGGGGGTGTCGATGTTGGACCGGTGGATCGGTGCGAGCAGGAACGGCCCGGTGACGGGGATGTTGTGCTTGCCGATCAGCCGCGTGCGCGTCACCAGATACGTGAGTCCCACGACCACCGCGCGGAGTATCGAATAGAACGCGTGACTCGCGCGCGACGAGCCCGCGAAGTGCGAGTCGACGTCAGCCACCGCTTCGAGCCTTCCACTCGGCACAAATCGCCGAAACCACCTCGTCGACTGTGGTCCCGCTCGAATCGATGTGCACCGCGCCCTCGGCCGGCCTGAGCGGGCTGTCGGTGCGCGTGGAGTCGCTCCTGTCCCGTTCGGCGATGGCCGCCGCGGTCTCGTCGATGTCCCCGCCGACCTGCTCCACGCGCCGTCGTGCGCGCTCGTGTGCCGACGCCGTCAGGAAGACCTTGAGGAGCGCGTTCGGGAACACCACGGTCGAGATGTCGCGACCCTCGACCACCGCACCACCGCGCACGGCGACCCAGGCCTGCTGTTGCAACCTCATCGCGGTGCGCACACGCGAATGCACGGCGATCGTGCTCACCACCGAGGACACGTCCGTTCCGCGGATCAGGGTCGATACGTCCTCGCCGTCGAGCCTCACCGTGGCGCCGTCGACATCGACGACAGCCGACTCTGCGATCGGGGCGACAGCACGCTCGTCGGACGGGTCGATACCCGCGCGGATCACCGAGAGGGCGATGCAGCGATACATCGCACCGGTGTCGAGATACGGGAGTCCCGAGCATTGCGCGACAGCCTTGGCCACGGTGGACTTGCCGGCTCCCGCCGGACCGTCGATCGCGATGATCCGGTCGGTCACCAGCTGGTCCCGAGCGGACGACCCTCGTCGTAGCCGGCGGCGCTCTGCACGCCCACCACCGCTCGCTCGCTCAACTGCTCGATGGTTGCCGCCCCCGAGTAGGTGCACGCCGAACGGAGCCCGGCCACGATCTGGTCGATGATGTCCTCGACGCCCGGGTGCGCGGGGTCGAGATACATCCGCGACGTGCTGATGCCCTCCTCGAAGAGCTCCTTCTTGGCCCGTTCGACCGCCGACTCGGTGCGCGTGCGATTGCGCACGGCGCGGTTCGATGCCATCCCGAAACTCTCCTTGTAGAGGCGGCCCTCGGTGTCCCGCAGGGTGTCCGCGGCCGACTCGTAGGTGCCCGCGAGCCATGAGCCGAACATCACGCTCGCTGCTCCGGCCGCGAGGGCCAGGGCCACATCGCGCGGGTAGCGCACTCCCCCATCGGCCCAGACGTGCGCCCCGACGGCACGGGCGGCGTCGGCGCACTCGAGCACCGCGCTGAACTGGGGGCGCCCGACTCCCGTCATCATTCGCGTGGTGCACATCGCGCCCGGCCCGACCCCGACCTTGACGATGTCGGCGCCGGCGGCAATCAGGTCCCTGGTGCCCGCGGCAGTGACGACGTTGCCGGCGGCGATCTTGGTGGCCGGTGCGACCTTCCTGACAGCCTCGATCGCACGCAGCATTCGGTCCTGGTGACCGTGCGCCGTGTCGACCACGAGGACATCGACCCCCATCTCCACGAGCGCGCGGGCGCGACGACCCGGATCGGCATTGATCCCCACCGCCACCGAGGTCAGGAACCGCCCGTGGGCATCGAGCGCCGGGGAGTAGATCGTCGACCGCAGCGCACCACGGCGTGTGATGCACCCCACCAGCAGGCCCGACGAGTCGACCACGGGGGCGAAGTTGAGTCGTTGGTCCACCAACAGGTCGTGGATGGCGGGGACATCGGTCCCGCTGTCGACCGAGATGATCTCGGTTTTCATCACGTTCTTCAACTGCGTGAACCGGTCGTAGCCGGCGGCATCGTGCTCGGTGAAGATCCCGACGGGACGACCCTCGTCCACGATGACGACCGCACCGTGGGACCTCTTGTGGATCAGGCTGAGAGCCTCGCCGAGGGTGTCGGTGGGTGCCAGCGTGATCGGCGTTTCGAAGACCGAATGACGCGACTTGACGTGATCCACCACCGTGCCCACGATGTCGACCGGGATGTCCTGGGGAAGGACCACGAGACCGCCGCGGCGGGCAACGGTCTCGGCCATGCGACGCCCGGCGACCGCGGTCATGTTCGAGACCACGATCGGGATGTTCGTCCCGACCCCGTCAGGCGTGCGCAGATCCACGTCGAGTCGGGACGGCACCGACGACATGCCGGGGACCATGAACACATCGTTGTAGGTGAGATCGTGCGCGGGGGCGGGATGGAGGAAGCGCATAGAGCCAAGCAAGACTACCGTGTGCGCATGAGCGCGAGCGGTGGAGCACCGGTGGTTCTCCTGCACGGTTGGGCGGGTTCGTACCGCGAGACATGGCAGTCCACCGGCGTCGACGCACTGTTGGCCGATGCCGGTCGCGAGGTGGTCGGGGTGGATCTGCTCGGTCACGGCGACGCCGACAAGCCGCACGATCCCGAGGCATACGCGGACCTGTCGGGTTGGCTCCTGCATCGCCTGTCCGAGGCACCGCCCGTGGTCGACGCCGCGGGATTCTCCCTCGGTGCCCTCACCCTGCTCGGTGCCCTGATCGCCGAGCCCACTCGCTTCGGCAGCGTCCTTCTGTCGGGCATCGGCGACGGTGTCTTTGCCGCGCGTGACGAGGCCCGGCACTCACGCATCGTCGCCGCACTCGAGGGGCGTGCCGACGACTCCGAGACGGGGGCACTGATCTTTGCGAACTATGCGAGCACCCCCGGCAAGGACAAGGCGGCCCTCACCGCGATCATGAACCGTCCGGCGTCCCCACCGATCGACCCCGCATCGCTCTCGCCGATCACGAACCCGGTCCGGGTCGTGATCGGCGAGAATGATTTCGCCGCGCCCGCCGGACGGCTCGCGGGTGCGTTCCCGAACGGGGACCTCGTCGTGCTGCGCAACACCGACCACTTCGCCACGCCCGAATCTTTCTCGTTCATCGACGCCCTGCTCGAGTTCTTCGGGGAGTGAGCCCCGGTGACAGCGGTCGTCACGACTGATCCGACCGAAGTCGCACGGTGCCTCTCCGGAGGCGGCATCGCGGCGATTCCCACCGAGACCGTCTACGGACTCGCAGCGTGCGCACAGGACAGGGTCGCCGTTGCGCGCGTCTATGCGGTGAAGAACCGCCCCACCGACCATCCCCTCATCGTCCATCTCTCGCCGTCTGCCGACCCGACTGTGTGGGGTGTGCTCGATGACAACGCACTCATCCTCGCCGCCACCCATTGGCCCGGACCACTCACGTTGCTCGTGCCGCGGACGGCACACACCCCGGACTGGGTGACGGGCGGGCGCGACACCGTCGCCCTGCGCGTCCCCGACCACCCGCTGGCGATCGCCCTGCTCGAGCAACTCGACGATGCGCTCGCGGCTCCCTCTGCGAACACCTTCGGTCATGTCAGTCCCACGACGGCCCGGCACGTCCTCGATGACCTCGGTTCGTCGATCGACATGGTTCTGGACGGAGGACCCTGTGCCGTCGGTCTCGAGTCCACGATCGTGGAATGCGCCCCGTCGGGCCTGCAAATCCTCAGGCCCGGTTCAGTCGACGCCACGCAGATCGAGCAGACGACCGGCACCTCGCCGGGCCGACTCACCGGTGGCAGTCGAGCCCCCGGAATGTTGGCGGCGCATTACGCACCACGCGCCAGGGTGATCCTCGCTGGCGACTCCGGGGAGGCTCGGCGTGTGGCGGAGCAGAACGGACCCGCAGAGACGGTGGCCGTCATCGACCACGAGGACACGAACGAGTACGCCCGATGCCTCTATGCGGAACTGCGCCAGGCCGACGCGCGGGGGGCCACGGTGATCGTTGCGGTCGTCCCCCGGCACGGCTCGCTTGCACCGGCCATTGCCGACCGTCTCTCCAAGGCGGCGGCCGGCCGATGAACGTCAGCGACCGATGAAGTCCGGTGGTCGCTTCTCGATGAAGGCGGCGACGCCCTCCCTGAAGTCCCGCGTCCTGAACAACGGCAACAGCTGGAGGAAGACGTGGTGGATGTTCTGCTCGAATGTCTCGGTCTCGGCGGCGCGCATCATCCTCTTGATCGCGCGCACGGCCAGTGGCGCGTTGGCGGCGATCTCACCAGCCATCTCCCGGGCACGGTCCATCAACTGATCGGCCGGCACCACATGGTTCACCAGACCCAACTCGAGCGACTCCTGTGCCGACAGCGTCCGTCCGACGAAGGAGATCTCGGCGGCCTTGGCGTACCCGACCATGCGTGGCAGCAGCCAGGTTCCACCACTCTCGGGGAGGATCCCGCGCTTGGCGAAGCCGGGAGCGAGCTTGGCGGTCTCCGAGGCGATCCGGATGTCGCACCCGAGGGCGATGTCGAGTCCGTACCCGGCGGCACCGCCGTTGAGGGCGCATATCACCGGGGTGTCGATGTTGTGCAGCACCACCGGGGGCACCTCGCGCATGTCGATCTCGGCCGCCATCGAGTCACCCCCACCATCGAGCACGCCCAACGATTCACCCCTGCCGGACATCGCACCCATGTCCAGACCGGCGCAGAACGCCTTGCCCGCACCGGTCATGATGATGCATCGGACGTCGGGGTCCCGATCCGCCTCGAGCAGACGCTCGGAGAGAAGGCGCAGCATCTCCGACGAGATCGTGTTCATGCGCCCCGGCGCGTTGAGGGTGAGGGTTCCGATCCGGTCGGAGACCTCCAGCAGGACTTCGTCTTGTTCGGTCATGGACCGAAACTAACGGGTGACGACCGTGTGGGACGGGTTCGTGGGGGTCGCCAGTGCCAGCGCACACCACGACAACCAGAAAGCGGTCGCCCCCGCAATGTGCACTGCCACGAGGATCACGGGAACACCGGTGAGGTACTGCAGCCATCCGACCCCGGCCTGCACGACTCCGACGAAGATCATGTTTCCCACCGCGTCGCGGTAGTCGCCAGATGTTGCCGCTGCGAACGACGAACGCCGCATCGTGCGCCAACCGACGTACGCCAGCACCAACAGAGTGCCGATCACCGACACACTGTGCACCCGCGCGATGGACTTGAGGGCGAATCCGAACCGCACCGCATTCTCGTCCCCCGCGTGGGGCCCCGTCGCCGTGACCACGGTCCCGGTCACGATCGCCGTCGGGACGAGGACGAACAGGACCGCGTGGGCCGACCGGAGGGCGACGGGCACGGATCTCCACGTGGGTGAGCTCTCGGGGCTCCCCGCCCGCCGGTGGAGAGCCAATCCGCAGGCCACCAGGATCATCGAAACCAAGAAGTGGGCCATGTTCGCGAAGGGATTCAGTCCGGTGAGCACGACGACGCCACCGATCACGACCTGGACGAGGACACCCGCGACGAGACTCCACGCGAGCAACACGAGATCCTTCCGCCGGGGCCGGAGCCGATGCGCCGACAGCACAACGACGATCACCGTCGCCGAGACCACTCCAGTGAACAATCTGTTCAGCTGCTCGATCGCGGTGTGACCGGACGAGATATCGACAAATTTGCTCTCGCTGCAACGTGGCCAGTCCATGCACCCGAGACCCGATCCCGTGAGGCGCACGAGCGCACCGGTCACGATGATCACGCAGAGTGAGCCGAGTGCGGCACCGACCGCGACACGAAACCTCCTCGGTGTCACGTGTGGCTCACCGACATTCCCCCATCGACCACGACGGTAGCCCCGTTCACGAACGACGAGGCGGGAAGACACAGGTTCAGCGTCATGTGCGCGACCTCCTCCGGATCCCCGTACCGCGCCAGGGGCACCTTGCGCCTCGCGTACTTCTGCCGCGCGTCATCACCGATGGCTTCGGTCATCCCCGTGAGTATGGGACCGGGACACACCGCATTCACTGTGACGTTCCGCCGCCCCAATTCGACCGCGAGGCTCTTGGTGAGACCAACGACGGCGTGCTTGGCCGCGGTGTAGGCGGACAGGCCACGGGTGGCCACGATCGCCTCCGTGGAAGCGATGTTCACGATCCGACCGCCGTGCGGCGCCACCGAGAGCAACGGCAGGCACAAGCGCGCAAGGTGGACATGCGCCGAGACGTTGACCGCGAGTGTCTCGTCCCAGTTCAGGGTGAACGACTCGTCGTCCATGTCGACCGTTGACGGCCGACTGATGCCCGCGTTGTTGATCAGGATGTCGATCGAGCCGAGCCACTCGGCCGCCGCGGCAACGAGGATGCGCCGTTCGGCGTCCGAGCCCACGTCGGCCCCGTTCCAACCCGCTGTCTGGGGTCCATGAACCGCCGCGATCTCGCCGGCCACCGACCGGACCGACACTTCATTGCGGTCGGCCAGGAAAACCCGGGCCCCCTCGTCGGCGAACAGTTGGGCTGTCGCTCGCCCCATGCCACTGGCAGCACCTGTCACGAGGACTCGTGCTCCGGCGACCGAGCGCGACAGCCGTGTCAATCGAGTCATCAAGCAACCTCACTTCTCGCGTCGGGTGTCTGGGCACCACGACGGCCACGCGGATATCGGCAGACCCGACCCCTGAGTGTCCCACACCCGTTTTCGCTCCCACACGGGCACCAGGAGTGCGATTTCACCCACGAAAGGTGGTCAAATCACCACAGTAACCACTTTGCGTGGTGATTCGAGCATTTTCCGTGAGAATTTTCTCAAGTTCTGGACTGCCCTGCCGATCCCTCTCCCGGATCAACACGGGAGCAGCGAATGCGTGCAACTCAACATCGGGATCGGTCGTACCGACTCCTCAGCCTGACCATCGCCGCGGCAATCGTGGCTGTGATGGTCCCCGCCGCGTCGGCATCGGCCGCGACTGCTCCCCCACACGGCGCCTCGACACCCGCCAATTCGAAGAAGTCCGCCAAGACCGCCCCCGGGCAGCCCGGGTTCGGCGACACGGGAATGGCCGTCGAGTCTGTGCAGCGCGCCCTCATCGCGAACGGCTTCACGCTCCGCGGGGGCGTCACCGGCGTCTTCGAAGCCAACACGCGCCGCACCCTCCGCAATTTCCAGCGCGTCGTGGGTCTGCGCGTCACTGGCGTGGTCGACATGCCGACCGCCCAGGTCCTCCGGCTCGCCGCCCCCGCTTCGACATCGTCGATTCCGCCTGCCGCTGCCTCGTTCCCCTTCACGCTCGAGACCCTTCCCCGCCGTGGCGCGTCGGGCACCGCTGTGCAGACCGTGCAAAAGACCCTCGCTGCCACTGGCCTCGCCGTCCGCGGCGGGATCGACGGCTTCTTCGGTCGCGGTACGACGTCGACAATCTTGGAATACCAGAAGATCAAGGGTCTGGTTGAGACCGGCCTGCTCGACGAGGCGACCGCCGTGTCGCTCGGCCTCATCGCTCCGGTGCCGGCCACGACCGCTCCCGCCCCGACTGCCGCGCCCACCACCACCGCTGCCCCCGCGCCGACCAACGCGCCCACCACCACCGCTGCGCCCGTTGTCTCCACCGCCGCGACGCCGGCCCTCACTTTCGACACCCTTCCAAAGCGGGGCGACCGTGGTGAGAGCGTGGCCGCCGTCCAACGTGCCCTCATTGCCGCTGGCACCGAGGTCAAGGGTGGTGCCGACGGGGTGTTCGGCGTGGGCACGAGCGCTGCGATCACCCGCTACCAGGGCGCGAATGGATTCGTCGCCTCGGGTCGTCTCGACTTCCGCACCGCCCGCGCGCTGAACCTCATCGCAGCCCCGCCGGTGGAGATCCAGGTCTTCCCGATGCAAGGTCCCTGTGGCTACAGCGACACGTGGCACGCGCCGCGGGGTACGCGCAAGCACCTCGGCGTCGATCTCATCGGTGCGGAGGGTCTCTTGATCTACGCCGTCGCCGATGGGACGATCACCAAGACCTACATCGCCGGCCAGAATGCTCTCACCGGCAATGGTCTCCGCCTCACGATCGCCGACGGCACCTACTTCTTCTATGGCCACCTCCAGCGACTCGCCGACGGCATCGGCGTGGGCACCAAGGTCAAGGCCGGCCAGGTCCTCGGTACCAACGGCAAGACCGGCAACACCAACACGCCTCATCTTCACTTCGAGGTCCACCCACAGGGTGGAGAGGCCATCAACCCGACTGCGATCGTCGCCGCCGTCGACGCGTGCAATGTGACGGCTCCGCGCCCGGCCCCGTGACGCCCCGGACCCCAGTGGTCCCACCCCCCGATCCCGGTCGTCCCCGGTCCCGCCTGATCCAGCAGGACCGGGGACGACCGTTCAGGGTCGAATCTCGTAGAAGGCGTTCACACTGTGGTCGATGTCGAGCCGACGAAAGCGCGTGAACCCAGCCTCGCGAGCCATGGCCCGGGCGCGACTCTCGGGCAGACCGAGCGTGCCCAGGCCCTCCCCGTCCGGCGAGGACATTGCCGAGGACATGCAGCTGAGCACACTGATGCCATACAGGAGAGAAGCCATCGGATTCTTCCCGACGTTCTCCTCGAGCGTGTCGCGTGCCTTGATGTCCACGAGTAGCCACGTGCCGTCGTCTGCCAACGACCGCCGGATGACATGCATCATCTCGGTCGGGTGCGTCATGTCATGGATGCAGTCGAACGTGCACACCAAATCCAGCGATCCGTCCTGTGGGATCGCCTCGCTCCGCGGATCACAGAATCGCACATTGCCGAGTCCCTCCTCGGAGAGTCGCTCGGCGGCGCGCTCGAGTGCGTGGCGTGAGATGTCGTAGCCGGTGACGGTGCTCGACGGGTAGGTGCGGCCGATCAGGAGTGCCAATCCCCCCGCACCGCAACCGATGTCGGCCACCGACGCACCCGCCCGAAGTTTGGCTCCGATTCCCTCCAATGCGGGGATCACCATCGGAATCATGTTGTTCTGGTTCCACGGCTCGAAGCTGCGCTCGATACCCACTGCGCCCTCGGGGCCGTGCGAGTCGTAATCATGCCCGATCCCGGTGCGGAAACTCTCGGGCATCCGCGTCAACGCCCCCATCGTCTGGGGCAACCGGTGGAACATGCCCATGCCGTATGCCGGGTGGCCCGGGGTTGCCAGGACAGCGACCGCCTCGGGCGTCAGCCGGAACACCGGGTCATTCGCCCCCAAGTCGTCGCAGGAGACGATTCGCGCCGCGACCTGATTGTGCAGCCACTCCCGGACCCATCGCTCGTGGAGTTCCGTGCGCGATGCGAGCGAGCCCGACGTGTCCCCATCGGCACCGGCCATGGCGGCGTAGAGGCCCAGTTGATCACCCAGATGGATCATCCCGGCCGTCACCGCGCCCTCGAGTTTGCTGAACACCGTGAAGGAGAAGAGTTTCAGTAGTTCGGGATCGGGAGTTTCGGGCACCCACCGACCATAGTTCGTGAACACCCGCTCCGCTCACCCATGGGGGATCGGGCGACACGGACCAAGATCAGTCCTCACCACCGTGGAGTGTTCGGAGATCGCGCGGGAGATGCTCGTTGTCGGCGAGTCTGGTGAGGGAAAACGTGAGACCGTCACCGAGCGGAACCGTCGAGACCTGGCTCACGGTGGCGTGACCGATGACGAACCGCTCCCACTCCCACGGAGTCGGCGAGAGACCGAGCATGTGGCAGATGGAGACACTGTTGGTCCCCGCGTGGGCCACCAGCAGGACCCTCGAGTCGGCGACGTGCGCCGCTGATTCATGCCACACGGGCAGATCGGTGTCGGCTCGCACGATGCCCCGCTCCTCGAGAAACAGGCTGCACCCGACATTGATCCGTTCCACGAAGTCCGAGACCGGCTCGCCACCGTCGACCCCGCTCCACCGGTCGTGGGAGTTCTTCTCCCGCTCGGCTCTCCACGCCGCCTCGGAGCGCTCCGCGGGCGTTCCCTGCCACACCGGATTCCGTATTTCCTCGAGCCATGGTTCGATCACGATCCCCCTGCCGAGAGCAGCCAGGATCGGCGCGGCGGTCTGGCGTGTCCGCAGCAGAGGGGACACCAGAATCTCGTCGAATGACTCGCTGGCGAGTCGCTCCGCGAGATGCTCGGCCTGGCGGTGACCGCGATCGGTGAGGGGTGGGTCGTCCACGTTGAAGCCACCCTTGACCCATTCGGGCTCCGCGTGACGCACAAGCACGATTTCCATCTTCTCAACTCTACGGAAATGAAATCCCCGGGTGGCAAAGCCTACGGAGCGCTGATTGTGAAGTCGATCTCACACCTGTCGAATGCGGACTGGAATTGCCGCTCGTACTTCTCCGGTGACGTCGCAGAACCGGTCACGTCGTACACACCCTCAAGTGCGAGACCCAGGCACAGAACCTCGGCGTCGTCCAGTGTCAGGCCATAGATCTCGCCGATCGTGGTACCGAGCGCTCGCGCCTCGCTGCGTTCGTCGATCGTGTCGGTGGGAGGGTCGGTCGCCGTCGGTGAGGGGACCGACGGCGGGGGGAGCGAATCCACCGTGTCCGGATCCATCGGAGCGATCGGCGGGAGTCCACAGCGCTCGATGATCAACGACTCCACGAGATTGGCCATCACCAGCGTGTCGGGTCGGCTGATCGATCCCACCAACTCCACCGTCCCGGAGGACCCGAGCGCCACATCGACATCCCAGTTCGCCTCCTCCATGGCGCGCACGAGTTCGACGAACAATGCGCGCAGCGCCGTGGCAGCCTCGACGACGTCGGGAGGCGCCTCACTTGCAGGCTCCAGGACGCGATCGAGGGTCGACGATGCCCCGAGGGCCTCGATCCGCAGCCCGAGGAACTGGTCGGCCTCTAGGTTCTCCAACCCCTGGTCGAATGCCGTGACAAATCCGGCCACCGAGGCTGGCTGATCGCACAGTGACCCCGGGGCCGGACCGCACCCCACGATCAAGACACCGCACATGGCGCCACACACCGTGGCGAGCGCGGAGGAACCGCGACGGGTTGGAGTCCCCAGTTGCCGACGTGCAGCGGCGGCGACCATGCGATCCATGCTTCGCATCATCGCATCGACCCCGTCGAAGTGGCTGCGACCCACGCCGAGAACATCTTGGCGTACTCTCCCCCGGCGGCGACAAGATCTGTGTGGGTGCCGTCTTCCACCACGCGCCCGTGGTCCAGCAGCACGACTCTGTCCGCGCGTGCCGCCGTCGAGAGACGATGCGCGATCGCCACGGTTGTCCTGCCCTCGGAGAGGAGCTCGAGGGCGTGCGTGAGACGCACCTCGGTCAGTGCGTCCACCGACGACGTCGCCTCGTCGAGAATCAGCACGTCGGGATCCACCAGGGCTGCCCTACCCAGGGCGACCAGTTGGCGCTCACCCGCAGAGAGCGACTCTCCTCTCTCGCCCACCCGCGTGTCGATACCGTCGGGCAGAGCCCCGAGCCACTCCCCCAGGGCGAGCCGCGCGAAGGCGTCGATGCATGCCTCACGGTCGGCCTCGGGCCCGGCGAACCGCATGTTGGCAACGATCGTGTCGTCGAAGAGGAACGGCTCCTGTGGCACGACCATCACTCGTCGTCGCAACTCGTCGTTCGACACCCGACGCAGGTCGACGCCCCCGACGAGGATCTGGCCCTCGGTGGGGTCGGCGAACCGTGCGAACAGGCGACCCAGTGTGGTCTTGCCCGATCCCGTGTGCCCGACGAGGGCGACCACGGTGCCCGCGGGAACGACGATGTCCACGTCGTGGAGCACCGGAGTGGGGCGCACGGCCTCGGACCGACTTCGATATGAGAAGTTCACCGCTCTCGCCTCGAGCGACAGACGGCCCTCCGGGAGGGGCAGCGGATCGCTCGCGGGTGGCGGACCGATGGGTGTGTCGAGGACGCTCACCACCCGCCGCAGACTTGCAACTGCCGATTGGGTCTGATCGAGGACCTCGGTGAATTCCGCGATCGGTTCTAGGAATCGGTACGTGAGGAAGACGAACCCCACGAGTGCCCCAGCAGTGAGGCCCGAGGCGGGACCGCGCGCGACACCGAGACCGATCACACCGCACACACAGAAGACGGCGAAGACCTCGCCCATCGGGAACATCACGGCGCCGAGCAACGAGGCCTTGACCCAGGCACGAGTTCGGCGTTTCGACACCGCCGCCAACTGGTCGACGTGCACCCTTTCGGCACCGTAGGTGTGGAGCGTCTCGGCCCCGGCCACCATCTCGCTCACCGTGCCCATCAACTCGGCGTTGATCTCCCGCGTGTTTTCGTAGGCCACAACGAGTCTGCGCTGCACCCAGCCGAGGAGGAACACGAGCGGAGTGGCGATGGCGAACACGGTCACCGCGAGCATCCAGTCGTAGGCGACCATGACCATCGCGACCACGAACATCAACGTCCCGTCGAGGAGGAACGCCAGGGCACCCCAACTGAAGAACTGCTGCAACTTCTCGATATCGCTCGTGACCCGGCTCACGAGCGCACCTCTCTTCTCCTCCGCGTGGTCGGCCAGGCTCAGGCGGTGGATGTGCCCGAGGAGGGCCACCCTCAGTCCGTAGAGCGCCTGCTCAGATCTCGTCCCGAGCCTGATCACCGCGATCCTCTGACACAGACTCGTGAGGATCACCCCAACGGCCCCGATCGCAGCCAGCGCACCGATGAAACCGAGCCTGACCTCACCGTCGACGATCCCGCGGTCGATGGATTGCTGCAGCAGGATCGGCACTGCGACACGGGCTCCGGCGCCGAGCGCGGCGAGCCCGAAAGTGAGCAGGAAACCCGACCGGAGCGCCGGCGCCACCTCCACGCTGCGTCCAATCACTCCGAACGTGCCGAGCCTGCTCTCTGGCTCGGTCACTGACGGTCTCCCTCTGCCGAGGATCTGCGGTCGTCGTCGAAGGCCGCGATGAGCCCCCGGTACTCCACGCTCGTCTCCAGCAACGACGTGTGCGTCCCGGTGGTCGCGCGACCGTCCGCGCCCAGGTGCACCACCACATCGGCCGTTGCGATGGTCGAGGGGCGCGCCGCAACCGCGACGACCGTGTCCACGAGCGAGGAGTCGGCGAGATTTCCCAGGACCCGCATCTCGGTCGCCGGATCGAGCGCCGAGGTCGTGTCGTCGAGAAGGAGCACGGGTGCACGACGAACCAGCGCCCGCACGAGCGCGAGCCTCTGGCGCTGACCGCCGCTCAAACTCACCCCGCGTTCGCCGAGTGTGGTCTCGAGGCCATGCTCCAGACCCATCAGGAATCCGGCATCGGCGACGCGGATGGCCTCGGCGAGGACATCGGCACCCACGTCCCTGCCGAGACAGATGTTGAACCGCACGGAGCCCGAGAAGACGAACGCCTCCTGGAACACGACCGCGCTTCCACCGCGAGCAACCTGGATCGACCCAGCATCCACCGGCACGATGCCCATGATCGCCCCGAGCAGGGTCGACTTGCCCGACCCGGTCGGGCCCACGATCGCCAGCCGGGTTCCCGATCGGACGGAAAGATCGACCCCGGTCAGAACTGGCGCCCCGGCCCGCGACACGCAGAGTCCGCGGACCACGACGGCCTCACCCACGGGGGCCTCGCCGATGAGTGCCCGCGGATCTGGGACCTGCGGCTCGTCGGCAACCTCGCGCACCCGTGTCCAGCCCGCCGACGAATGGGGGATCTCCGAGAACACGTACCCGACGAACCTCAGAGGCAGCACCAGCAGGGTGAACAGGTACATCACCGACACCAGCTCTCCGACGGTGACGTCACCGGAGCTGACGCGCCACGCCCCGATCACGAGCATCGCGAGATTCGCGAGGCTCGGGACCGCCTCCAGCAGCATCTCGAACGTGGCGCGCACTCGCGCCACCCTGATGCGGGCATCGCGCAAGCTCGCGGTGATCACCGAGAGGCGCTCGGTCTCGCGGATCTCGGCCCCGAACACTTTCACGACCGTCACCCCCTCGAAGCTCTCGAGCACCGCCCGGGAGAGCCTCCCCATCTCCCTCTGTGCCGCGTCGAAGTGCTTGTCGACCGATCGTTGGTACACCACGTTCGCCACGAGGAGCAGCGGGAGCACCACGGTCGCGGCGGCGCCGAGAACGGGATCGGTCCACAAGAGGCCGACGGCACTCACGACCAGCAGGAGCAGCACCGACGATCCGTACGGGAGCACCGCGAGCACCACCACCGAGGCCTCGACATCGACGCTCGCCCTCGCCATCAGATCTCCGCTCGATCGCGCCCGGTGCCAGCGCACGGGTTGGGCCGCGTAGGACTCGGCCACCTCGTTCCCCACTTTTTCTGCCACTCCCCATTCGGTCCTGCCCGCGAAGGTCCTGCGCACCACGACACCGGCAGCGCGCACGAGGGAGATCACCACCAAGATCAGGCACCCGGTGATCACCGTTCCGGTGGCCACCGAGCCCTCCCCGAACCTCGGCACGATGACATGGTCGATCACCCACCGCACGCCGAGGGAGGAGCCCGCTGTGCACAGCGCGAACACGGCCGCGGCACTCACCGCCACGGCGAACGACCTCGGCTCGCGGGACACGAGGGCCACGATCAACGACACCGCCCGCGACCAACGCGACCCGCGAGGGTGGTCCGCACTCGCACTGTCGGGGAACACCGCACCGATCGTCACTCTCCGAGTCTGCCAGTGCGGTCCAACCCATGGATGGACATTTCTCCGTCGATTCGCGGTGGAGCCGGCACCATCGCGAACCGGTGGAGGTGGCCGACCGTGGCACGATGTGCCGATGACGCGGATTGATACCGCCCTCCTCGCCGTGAGGCTCTGCTTCGGACTCTCCATGGCATGGCACGGGCTCAACAAGATGCGCGGGCCGAGGGGGATCGCCGGGACGTCTTCGTGGTTCGCATCGATCGGCATGAGGAAACCGGAGTTGAATGCCCGACTGGCTTGCGCGACCGAGATCATCGCCGGCGTCTGCTTCGCCGCGGGTTTCGCAACTCCCCTCGCCTCGGCGGCCCTGATCGGGCTCATGGTGGTGGCGATCGTGACCGTGCACTGGCGGGTCGGCTACTTCGTGTTCCTCCCCAACCAGGGCTGGGAGTACTGCTTCTGCATCGCGGTGGTGGCCGGTGCAACCGCGATCTCCGGTCCCGGAACCGTCGCGGTCGATCACCACTTCGCCGCGGACTTCTTCGGCGCGGGCACGTGGGCGGTCCTGGCGGTTCCACTCGGGATCATCGCGGCGCTGTGCCAGTTGTCGCTCTTCTGGCGGCCTGCGCGCACCGAGGACCGCCCGTAATCTCTTTGCGGTGGAAACCCAGGAGCCATCGGCGCCGATCCCTCGCCCGGCGCGTCGCGGCACAAAGATCGTCCTGGTCTTCATCATGGGTCTGATCGTGGCGATGTGGGTCTATGCGTTCGGTTTCGCACCGCGCGAGAGCATCAACCGGATCGGTGATCAGCAGTGGTCGGCCCGGGCCGAACGACGCTGTGCCGCTGCCGAGGCCCGCAGGTTCGAGATGCAGGATCTCTCACCCATGGACCCAGACGATTCCGGCGCGTTGCGCCGCAAGGCCGGGATCGTCGAGCGAGCCACCGACGATCTCGAGGCGGTGATCGACGAGATCGAGGGCGATCGACCGACCGATGCCAAGGGCCGCGCCATTGTCCCCGACTGGATCGCCGACTACCGCGTGTACATCTCGGATCGGCGTCTTTTCGTGGACCGGCTGCGCTCACTCCCGACGCGCCCCAATTTCAACGAGACCGACGTCGGTGGTGTTCCGGTGAGCGAGCGGATCAACAAGTTCGCTCGCGAGAACGACATGAAGTCGTGCCAGACACCCTACGACCTCTCAGTCTGAGGCAACGTCTCGCACATCAATCCACGTCGATCCATCCGCGCTCGGGATCGTGGCGGCGGATCACACGGGCGGGTGCGCCGACCGCGACACTGAAGTCGGGGATCTCCGATGTCACCACCGAATTAGCTCCGATGACCACATGCACGCCGATGCGGGCGCCGGGGAGGATGACCGAGCCGTGCCCGATCCACGACCCGTCACCAATCGAGATGGCGCGCTCCGGCTGGGTCTGGCGCGATATCGGAAGCGAGATGTCGCCGTAGCCATGGTTCTGGTCGGTGATGTAGACGTGATGGCCCGTCCAGACGTCGTCGCCGATCTCGATCGAGAAATGACCCACGATTCCGCTGCCCCTCCCGATCAGGCACCTGTCACCGATGACGACGACACGATCGGTGACGCACTCCTGGCCCGGGACCATTCCCGCCGACAGCGCGGCGTGCTGTCCGATCAGGGTGTGCTCCCCGATGTGGATGTAGCGCTCGTTGAAGATCGTCGTGGGCGGCCACATGATGTAGCTGCCCGCCCCGAAGGAGCCGAACGCACGACCACGGGCCTCGTCGGGACCGATCCCCGCCCACAGCGAGAGTCTCTCGTTGAGGCGGGCCCACGCGACACCGATCGAACGCGCCAGCACGACGATACGTTAGGGCACCGACTCGCCCTGCCTATCATGAGTGCAATGAAAGTAATGAATACATCGGTGTCATCCGACGGCTGGACCGTCTCGGGGGTCGTGAACGACGACGGTTCCTGCGAGTACCGGGGACTCCGTTTCGCACGTGCCCACCGTTTCAGTGATCCGGTCGACGAACCGCTCGTCGGTGTCGTCGATGCGAGTGAGTGGGGCCAGATGTGCCCGCAGACTCCGGGCTTCCTCGAGGCGATGTTCGGCTACGACGCAGACAGTGCCGGCGAGGACTGCCTGCACCTGAATGTCTTCGTTCCCCCGGGCGCATCGGCCGATTCGAAGTTGCCCGTGCTCGTGTGGATCCACGGGGGGGCATACCTGAATGGGGCGGGTTCTCTCGCGTGGTACCACGGCTCGCGTCTCGCTGCTCGCGGTGCGGTCGTGGTCACGGTGAACTACCGACTCGGAGCACTCGGATTCCTCGGTGGGGACAATTTCGGGACACTCGACCAGATCTCCGCGCTGAGATGGGTCGCCTCCCACATCGCGGCCTTCGGTGGCGACCCATCGAATGTGACGATCTTCGGCGAGTCCGCGGGCGGCTCCGCTGTGATCTCGTTGATGGCGGCACCCGGTGCGAAGGGTCTGTTCCACCGAGTGTGGGCCCTGAGCCCCTCTATCGGTCAGTTGCGCACGCTCGAGCGTGCCGAGACGCTCCTTGCCGAGTACCTCTCGCTTCTCTCGTGCGATTCGCTCGCCGAGGCGGCGACCAAGTCGGTGGAAGAGCTGCTCGCCGCGCAGAACACGCTCATCACCCGACCCTCGGCCGGGTACGACTTCTTCTCCCCTGCCGGCGGGGGGTCCGGGCTCCCTCACGACATCCTCGGTGAGGCGGCACGCAGCGGCATACCCCTCGTGCTCGGGACGAACCGTGATGAGAACAAACTCTTCTCGGCGTTCAATGCCGAGTTCACCTCCAAGACCGAAGCGGACTGGATCGCAACGACCGAGGCGACTTTCGGGGCGCGCGCAGAGGAGGCGCGGTCCGTTTATGCGCGACTGCGCACGGGGGAACCCTGGGAACTCATCTCGGCTGTCACGACCGACGTCGGTTTCCGTCAGCACGCACGGCGCCTCGCAGAGGCGCGCGTCGCAGAGGGGACCCCGACATGGATGTATTGGTTCACCTTCGCCTCGACGTCCTTCGGAGGACGTTTCGGATGCTGCCACGCGCTCGACATCCCCTTCGTCTTCGACATGCTCGATGCGCCGGGAGCCGAGGCCCTCACCGGTGACTCCCCCGAGCGTGGCGGGGTCGCCGAACGATTCGGGCACGAGTTGGTGTCACTGGCGACCCACGGCCATCCCTCGTGGGCCCAATACGACGCGTCCACTCGTTCCACCCTCGTGATCGACACGACGACGACGCTCGTCGACGACCCCGAATCCGAGATCAGAGCGCTGTTCTCCTGAAGCCATGCGACGGCCTCGCAGCGCAGTCCGGTTGATGAGAGCCGGGCTCGGAGCCGATCGGTGACTGAGCCATGACCAGCCCGTCGGCCTGGCCGAACTCCCTCTGGCTCTCGGGCCGCACCGTCGGGACGCATCGTGCGGTCTCACCCGACGATGGAGCCGATGTCATCATCGTCGGTGCGGGTTTCACCGGACTGTGGACCGCGCTCCACCTCAGGAGACTGGCACCGACCCTGTCGATCATGGTCCTCGACGCCGCGCAACCCGGCTTCGGAGCGAGTGGGCGGAACGGCGGATGGTGCAGCGCGATGGCACCGATGTCGCTCGACAGCCTCGCCGAGACGGCGTCACCTGCAGCCGCCGTGGCGTTCCAGAGGGCTCTCATCGACACCGTGTCTGCGATAGGTGACTTCACCGCCGCACACGGGATCGACTGCGGATGGACACACGCCGGGACACTCTCGCTCGCCAGGACCGGCCCGCAGGTGGAACGCCTCCGCTCGAGCATCGCAGAGGCACGCCGGCACGGTTTCGGGGAAGAGTTCCTCCGCATGCTCCCGTCCAACGAGGTTGACGAACACCTTCGGGTGCCGGGAGTTCGTTGCGCCACCCACAGCCCGGCGTGCGCGACCGTGGATCCCCTCGCCCTCGTGCTCGGCATCTCTGCGGTGGCGTGCGAGGCAGGGGTGGCCGTGCGCGGAGACTCGCGCCTCCTCTCGCACCGACGGGAGCGCGGCGGCAATGTCGTGAGGCTCGCCGTTCCGGGCGGTGAGGTCGAGACGAGGTGCGACTGGCTCCTGCTGTGCACCGAGGGCTTCACCGCGCGACTGGCCGGCCACCGACGCCGGATCGCACCGTTGCACTCCTACATGGTTGCGACCGAGCCGCTCCCCGATTCCGTGTGGCAACGGATCGGCTGGGATTCCCGCGAGACGATCGCCGATGCGAGGAGGCTCGTCATCTACGCGCAGCGGACGCGCGACGGTCGCATCGCCTTCGGTGGACGCGGTGCCTACCGCTGGGCGAGCAGGGTCGGCCCGCAGCACGACACGGACCCGACGGTCCACGATCGCATCGTGTCGACGATGTTCGAGATGTTTCCCGCGGCCCGTGGCGCCGAGGTGACGCACCGATGGGGAGGAGTGCTCGGGGTCACCCGGGACTGGCACGCCACCGCACGCGTGGATCGCGCGACCCGCACCGGCTTCGCCGGTGGTTACGTGGGCGACGGAGTGGCGCTGTCGCATCTGGTGGCTGCGGGGTTCGCACGAGCCATGCTGGGTGTCGACGACGAGATCTCGCGGCTGCCCTTTGTCGGGCACCAGGTGTCCGACTGGGAACCCGAGCCGTTCCGCTGGCTCGGCATCAACGGCATGATCCGCGCCGTCGCCCTTGCTGATCGCATCGAGGCACGCACGGACCGGCCAGCGAGGCGCCTCGGCTCGTTGATCGAGCGGTTCATCGGCTGAACGGCGGGCGCGAGCGGAGTCTGGCGCGCCTCAGCGGTGGAGGAAAGGATCCGTCTGTCGCACCCTCAGACGCACCGAGTAGGCCGAGTCACCCGAGAGAATCCCGCCCCGCGCAAAGAGCCGACCGTTCTGCCAGTTGGACAGCCCGAGTTCCGGACGCAGCAACGCGAACTGGCCGTCCACCCACCGGGTGAAGCCGTCACCCACGAAGGGGGCATCGAGGCGGCGCCAGGCTGCGAGGAACGTCTCCTCGTTCTCGGTGATGACGCTCGCAATGAACCTCGGACTGTGCGCCGCGAACAATTCGAGGGCCTCTTCGAGCGAGTCCACGAGAACAACCGAGAGTTCCGGATTCTCCTCCCATTCGTGCTCGATGGCGAGGTCTCCCACGTCGCACACCGTCACGGCGGGCTCCAGCGCCACCCCATCGGCGCGTCGCACGTGGATCTCGTCCGGGTCGCCGAGCACACCCACAGCGTCCCCCACTGCATGGAAACGGGCGCGCACGCCGCGGGACGCCGAAGCGCGATCGGCGGCCGCACGCACCAGTGGCCCCCACTTCACCGCGCGCGTGCGTGGGAGGCAGACGACATTTGCGGTGTTGCACACCTTCCGGTCCAGACTGTGTTCGATCACCGCCGACAGACGCACCTCGTCGGCATCGTCTGCCACGATCATCCAGGCGCCACCAGTGCCGTGGAGGCTCACCGCCGTTCCGGCTTGGCGCGCGATGGAACCGAGCTCGGCCACCGCGGGTCCGGACCCACGCGCGACCGCCAGTGACAGGCGCGAATCTGCGAAGAGGGCCCAGCCCGCAGCGTGCTCGGGGGACTCGACGAGCACCACCGCCCCCTCGGGTAGTCCGGACAGTCGCAGAGCCGGGCGCACCACCGACTCCATCACCGCGACAGCCGTGGCGAGTGCGTCACTTCCGATGCGCAACACGACGCAGTTCCCGCCCTTCAGCACGCCCGTGGCATCGGCGAACACGTTGGGTCGCCCCTCGAAGACGAACCCCACCACACCGAGAGGGGCGCGCCACTGCTCGACGGTCCAACCGTCGTGGGAGATCGTGAACTCCGCTGACTCGGGGACCGGGAGGTCACGCCACATCCGCAACGAGGACACCATGTCCTCCCGCATCCGCCCCGTCAGTTCGAGCCGGGTCGTGGAGCGTCCCCTCGCCCTCGCCGAGGCGACATCGGCACTGTTCGCCCGGAGCACTGGTGCGCACACCTCGTCATCGGCCAACCGCTCGGCAGCGATCCCGAAGAAGCGCTCGATGGCCTGCGGTCCCGCATCACCGAGCCTGGCAAAAGCATCAGTGGCTGCGGTCACGGCATCGGCCACCAATCGTGCCGTCGCCGACGGAATCCGTCGCAGTTGTCCCGTCGCCGCGACACCGATCAGCCGATCACCCGGGGAGAACTCGGCCGCGAGCGCCTCATCGACGACCACAATGTGGTCACCAACAAGGACCCTGTCCCCGGCCCGGAGCCCCTCTGGTGCAACCACGACCTCTATTGTGCGTCGTGTGGACACGCACGACACCAACCGCTTCTACTTCCGCCAGTTGCTCGGCGGACGGGACTTCGCCGCCAGCGACATGGTCGCCCGCCAAATGGTGAATTTCGCCTATCTCGTGGGCGACCGGGCCACGGGCGAGTGCCTGATGGTCGATCCCGCCTATGCAGTCGGCGACCTGCTCGCGATCGCCGAGGCCGACGGGATGCGCGTGACCGGGGTGCTCGCCAGCCACTACCACCCCGATCATGTGGGTGGCTCGATGATGGGCCACACGATCGAGGGCGTCGCCACACTGCTCGAGAAGTGCCCCGTGCCGATCCACGTGAACAAGCACGAGGTTCCCTGGGTCGTGCGCACCACGGGAGTGAGTGACACCGACCTCGTCGCCCACGACGCCGGTGATGTGATCACCGTCGGCGACCTCGAAATCTCGTGTCTCCACACACCCGGACACACCCCCGGGAGTCAATGCTTCTTTGCCAACGGGTGCCTCTTCTCCGGCGACACGTTGTTCCTCGAAGGATGCGGCCGGACCGACCTGCCGGGGTCCGACCCCGCGGACATGTGGGAGAGCCTGTCGCTGCTCGCGGGACTACCAGATGACACGATCGTGTTCCCCGGCCACCAGTACAGCGCGCCCCCGGCCGCGCACCTGGGGGAGATCAAGGAGATCAACTACGTCTTCAAACCGCGCAATCGTGAGGCGTGGCTCACCATGTTCGGCCACGACTGACACCATCCGATCCGGGCCAGTGCAGGCCGATCATGGTGCAAACGACGCGACGATCGCACTCACTCCCGCCAGCATCAGGAGAGCCAGCACCAGCCGTCTGAAGCGCTGACCCGCCACGTGCGGTCGCGCCGCATACCCGAGGCGAACCGCCGCGAACATCGATGGAAGCGCGACAGCTGCCCCCACCAGACCATCACCGTTCACCTTGCCCGCCCCGACGAAGAACGCGAGCGCACCGATGTTCGACAGGGCAAAGACCGTGTTGATCGTTGCCCGGAACGTGTCCGGCGCCATCGCCCTCGCCTGCAGTGCGAGCACGAGCGGCGGGCCGTTCGTCGAAGTTGAGGTGGCGAGCACTCCGCTGACCGCCCCCATCGCCCAGTCCAATCGATCCGGGGGTGCCTCGAGACGCGACCCGCGCGCCAGCATCGCCGTGGCCACGAGGACGGCAATCCCCACCAACAGGCGCAACATGTCCGCCGACACCACGAGGAACAGAACCGACCCGATCGGCATGCCGAGGAACGCTGCCGTCGCCAACCGCGCCGACACGTCCCGCGCCACATGGCGCCGATCGGTCCATGCCTGCACGGTCGTGGAGACCGCGCCCACCATCGTGGCCACCACCACCGCCACGTGGGGCTCGAGAACCACTGTCATCAGGGGCACGGCGATGAGTGCGAACCCGAACCCCGAGAGACTCTGAGCGAACGCTGCGAGCGCCACACAGACCACGACCCAGGCGAGATCGGGGTACAACCCGAGAGCCGCCAAGACTGCCAGATCGAACGACAACGGGGCGCGGACCTAACCGACGAGGGACGCGACCGCGCCGGCAAAGATCTCGGTGTGTCTGTCGACGTCCGACCGGTCGTGGAACGGTGACATCAGGGCCATGTTGTGGAACGGAGTGAGCAGGATCCCACGGTTGAGCGCGAACAAGTGCATGTACGCGTCCAGTTCGTGATCGATTGCTGCCGCCGCCATCGCCCCGTCGCGCGGGGGCGGACAGAACCAGTACTCGGCCCGGCAACCGAGCCTCTGCACGTGCCAGGCGAGTCCATGCGCCTCGTACCCCGCGCGCACGCCGGCAGTCCACGCCTCGGCGAGTGGCTCCATGCGTGCGAAATCGTCCTCTCGCAGCCTCGAGGACAGGGTCGCCCTCATCGCAGCGAGTGCCAGTGCGTTGCCTGCCAGCGTCCCACCAACCCCGGAGACGTCGACTGCATCACCGGCCAGTGCATCCTCCAGACGCTCTGCGACATCTCCGCTCATCCCGTAGGCGGCCGCGGGCATTCCCCCACCGATCGGTTTGCCGATCACGAGGAAGTCGGGCTCGAGGCCCCATGCGCGCGTGCAACCGCCGGGCCCGGCACAGATCGTGTGGGTCTCGTCGATGACGAGGAGCACTCCGTGCCGCCGGGTGACCTCGCGCACCGCATCGAGGTACCCCGGATCGGGCAGCACGATGCCGATGTTGGTCAGGGCGGGCTCCATCAGCAGACACGCCACATCACCGTGTGCGAGCGCCTCGTCGAGCGCGACGGGATCGTTGAACGGCACCACCCTGGTCGTTGAGGCGGGATCGAACCCCGGCCCGATCGCGCCGGGTCTGCTCACCGCCCTCCCGTCGTCACCGCGGATCGCCAAGGTTTCGTCGACGGTCCCGTGGTAGCACCAATCGATCACGCAGATCTTCGGGCGTCCGGTGAGGTGCCGGGCGAACCGGAGCACGAAACGGTTCGCGTCGGTGGCCGTCATCGCGAACTGCCACGTCGGGAGGCCGAATCGCCTGCCGAGTTCCTCGGCCACCCAGATCGCATCCTCGTTCGGGAGCATCGTCGTGACACCTCGCAGCGCGCGCGAGTGCAGTGCCTCGGCCACGTCCGGAAGGGCATGGCCGGTCATCGCGCCAGTGTCCCCGAGACAAAAATCGACGTACTCAATACCGTCCACGTCGGTGAACCGACCGCCCGTCGCCTCGGCCACGAAGACGGGGAAGGCGCCGGGCCATCTGGTCATCCACGGCATGGGCACTCCCGACAGAAGCGGACCCCGGGCCGACTCTGCCAAACCACGAGAGATCGGGTGGTTTCGCACGAAAAGATCGAGTTCGCGGGTGCGAAGGTCGGAGAGGCGCTGGCGATCCATGGAAACCGTGCCGAACGGCGCCCGAAGCGTAGGCGCGCCTCGGCCCATGATCGGATTCCTCTGCCGCGCGACCGAAGAACACCTCCGTTTCTCCTTTACATTTCGTACACTTGGCGCGTGCCCCGCACAACCAACGCACCCATCGTCTCGGTCGACGGCGATCGTCTCATGGCCTCGTTGATGAACCTTGCCCGCATCGGCGAGATCGACGGAGGCGGGTGCGCCCGACTGGCACTGACGGAGGAGGACCGGGCCGGTCGCGACCTCGTGCTGGGCTGGATGCACGAACTCGGGCTCGAGGTCACAGTCGACGTCATCGGCAACGTGATCGGCACATGGAACGTCGGAGTTGGGGCCCCAGTGATGACCGGGTCCCACATCGACACCGTGCGCACGGGCGGCAAATACGACGGCAACCTCGGCGTTCTCGCGGGACTCGAGGTGATCCGGACCTGCCAACAGGCGGGCCTCGTTCCAACGCGGCCGCTCGCAGTCGCCTTCTTCACCAACGAGGAGGGTTCCCGATTCGCACCGGACATGATGGGGTCGCTGGTGTACGCCGGCGGGATGAGCACCGAGACCGCCCTCGATGTCGTCGGGATCGACGGTGCGAGGGTCGGAGACGAACTCGAGCGCATCGGGTACAACGGTGCATCGCCGTGCCCCGGGATCGCTCCCCACGCCTTCGTCGAACTCCACATCGAGCAGGGCCCGGTCCTCGAGCAGGAGGGCATCACGATCGGGGCGGTGACCGGCGTCCAGGGCATCAGCTGGCGCGAGCTCGTGCTGAGGGGTCAGTCAAACCACGCGGGGACAACACCGATGTCGTTGAGACGCGATCCGGGCTATGTCGCGGCGGAGGTCACGGCCTTCTTGCGACGGCTCGCCCGCGAGATGGGCGGGCACCAGGTCTGCACCGTGGGTCGGGTCGAGTTCCATCCGAACCTCGTCAACGTGGTCCCAGCGAGCGTGGCGATGACGCTCGACGTGCGCAACACCGACGAGGCACTCCTCGTGGCGGCCGAAAACGCAATCACCGCCGAAGTCGAGCGTCTCTGTGCCGCCGAACACGTGGAGGCCTCGTGGAGGCGACTCACTCGCTTTGAGCCGGTGGTCTTTGACCGCGCGGTGATCGATCTGGTGGCCGGTGTCGCGCGCGAGCAGGGCCATTCGGTGATGGAACTGCCCTCCGGGGCGGGACACGACGCCCAGATGATCGCACGTATGTGTCCGACAGCGATGATCTTCGTGCAGAGTCACCGCGGAATCAGCCACAATCCAGCCGAGCACACCGACCGCGACGATCTCATCGCCGGGGCCGACGTGTTGCTGCACGTGATGCTCCGGCTCGCCGGCCTCGATCCGTCGGGCAACAGAGCATCCGGCGATAGTGACGGGACGACTCGATGACACGAATCGTCACGGTGGGTGCGGCCCAGATGGGTCCGGTCCAGCGCGACCATTCGCGCACCGATGCCGTCACTCGCATGCTCCATCTGATGCGCGAGGCTGCCTCGAGGCGCTGCGACCTCGTGGTGTTCCCCGAACTGGCGCTCACCACCTTCTTCCCGCGCTGGTTCGTCGAGGACATCCGTCAAGCCGACCATTGGTACGAGGTCCAGATGCCCTCGCCGGAGACCGCGCCACTGTTCGATGAATCAGCGCGCCTCGGGATCGGGTTCTGCCTCGGGTTCGCAGAACTGACTCCCGACGGACACCGGTTCAACACCCAGGTGCTCGTCGACAAGACCGGGCGAGAGATCGCGCGTTACCGGAAGGTCCACATTCCCGGTCACGAGAACCATGAGCCCGACCGACCGTTCCAGCACGCCGAGCGCCACTATTTCCAGCCCTCGATGGACGGCTTCGGTGTGTGGAACGCCTTCGGTGGGCGGGTGGGAATGATGATCTGCAACGACCGTCGCTGGCCGGAGTCGTACAGGGTGATGGGTCTGCAGGGAGTCGAGATGATCCTGTGCGGCTACAACACGCCGATCCACTACGTGCCCGATCCGAGCCAGGACATCCTGCAGGGCTTCCACAATGCGCTCGTGATGCAATCTGGTGCCTACCAGAACGGCACGTGGGTCGTGGGGGTCGCAAAGGGTGGCGTCGAGGAGGGCGTCGACAGCCTCGCCCAGTCGATGATCGTGGCGCCCTCGGGCCAGATCGTGGCCCAGGCCCTCACCACCGACGACGAGTTGATCACCGCCTCGTGCGACCTCGACTGGTGCGGGCGGTACACCGGCACGCTCTTCGACTTCGACCGCTACAGGCGCCCAGAGATGTACGGGATCATCGCCAGCCAGCGTGGCGTGATCCATCCCGACGGGGAGTAGGTCCCCGTGCGAGAGACCAACGGGCTGGTGTGCGCGCACCACCACCTGTATTCGACACTGGCCCGCGGGATGCCCACTCCCCCGCGGACTCCGACATCGTTCATCGAGGTCCTCGAGCAGGTCTGGTGGCGCCTCGACGACGCCCTCGACCTCGACCTGATCCATTGGTCGGCCGCACTCGGAGCCGCCGAAGCGCTCCTGGCGGGCACCACCGCGGTGATCGACCATCACGAATCCCCCTCTGCGATCGAGGGATCCCTCGACGCGGTCACGACGGCCTGCGACATGGTGGGGATCCGGTGCATCCCGTCCTATGGCGTGACTGATCGCTGGGCAGCCGGGGGAATCACGAGCCGCGTCGATCCGACCACTCCGATGACCGAGGGCGCCCGCAGGGGACTCGCCGAGAACGAGCGGTTCCTCGCCTCGGGTCGTCGGGCGATGGTCGGGGTGCACGCATCCTTCACGTGCGGGGACGAGACCCTCGCAGCAGCCGCCGATCTTGCTGCCAGGTACGGCACGGGCGTTCACATCCATGTCGCCGAGGGTCCCGACGACGCGCATGCGCACGTGCGACTCGCACCTCTCGCGCGCCCGGACTGGCTGCTCGTCCACGCGGTGCACCTGGTCTCGAACCTGCCGGGCACGATCGTGCACAATCCCCGCTCCAACATGAACAATGCCGTGGGGTACGCCCGGCCCGCGGCGAGGCAGAACCGGGTCGTCCTCGGAACCGACGGCATCGGGGCCGACATGCTCGACGAGGCGCGACTGGCCTATGCGCGCCACCGCGAGGACGACCTCTCCGCGACACCCGAGACGGCGTGGTCGTGGCTCTCGAACGGCGAGGATCTCGTGCCCGAGGTGCGCAACGACCGTGTGGTCTGGAACTACGACCACCTCGAGAGTCCCTGGCATCTCGCATTCACTCCCGGAGTGCGTCCCCTCGAGGTCTGGGTGGATGGCACGCAACTCATCGCCGAGGGTCGGCCACTTCATTTCGATCTGGAGGAGGTGCGTGCCAAATCCGCGGAGGCAGCGACGCGCCTCCATGCGAGGCTCTAGCCCATGCGAGGCCCCGGGAGGACACCATGCCCGTCTTGATTCCCCGATCACTGGACGTCGCCGTGGAGATGGCGTCGTCGCACCCCGACGCCCACATCCTCGCCGGTGGGACCGACCTCATGGTGGAGGTCAACTTCAACCACCGCAAGCCCGAGACCGTGCTGGCTCTCCGGCACGTGGACGAGTTGCGTGGATGGACGATCGATGCAGCGACGCGCACCGTGCACATCGGCTCGGCGGTTCCGTTCTCGGAGATGGAGCACGGCGCCCTCTCAGAGGCACTCCCCGCACTCGCCGAGGCGGCACGCACCGTCGGCTCACCCCAGATCCGCGCCGCCGGCACCATCGGAGGAAACCTCGGAACCTGCTCGCCAGCTGGCGACTCGCTCCCGGTGCTCGCCGCCATGGAGGCCACGGTCCATCTCCGCTCCACGAGCGGGGAGCGCGCTATGCCTTTCGCCGAGTTCATGACCGGCCCGAAACGCAACGCGCGCAGGGGTGACGAGATCATCACCGGTGTCTCGATGCCGATCGCCGACGGATGGCAGGGCTACGCCAAGGTCGGGGTGCGCAATGCCATGGTGATCTCGGTCGCCTCTGCGTGCCTCGCGCTCCAGTCGACCGGGCCCCGGCTCGCGCTCGGCTCCGTGGGACCGGTGATCATCCGGTGCCACGACGCCGAAGCACTCGTGGCGGACCGTCCCGGTGCGGTCGATGCCGCCCTTGCCGCCGAGTTCGGACGGCTCGCTGCTGCGGCGTCATCGCCGATCGACGATCACCGCTCCACCGCCGCCTACAGGCGCCATGCCGTGTCGGTCCTTGCGGGCCGCCTGCTCCAGAGAGGAACCGCACGCCCATGAACGAGCACTACACACTGAGGGTGAACGGAGTCGAGCGCGACGTGTGCGACTCCTGGATCGGCGAGAGCCTGCTGTATGTGCTGCGTGAGCGACTCGACCTCCCGGGTGCAAAGGGTGCCTGCGAACAGGGCGAGTGCGGGTCGTGCACCGTCTTCGTCGACGGTGCAGCCGTGTGCAGTTGCCTGGTGCTCGCGGCTTCAGCGGTCGATGCCGAGATCGCCACGGTCGAGGGCCTCAATCCGGACGGCACCCTCACCGATGTGCAGGAGGCGTTCGTTCGCGAGGGGGCCGTCCAGTGCGGATTCTGCACCCCGGGTCTCGTCATGGCGGTGCATCACCTCCTCGATGCGGAACCCGAGCCGAGCGATCTGCAGGTCAAGGAGGCCCTCTCGGGCAACATCTGCCGCTGCACCGGCTACGGCCGCATCTTCGCCGCGGTGGATGCAGTGATCGCCAGGCGCAGGGACGCAGCACGATGAGCCGGTCCACGATCGACACGGTGCGCACCGACGACCGGAGCGGGACGAGCCGCGAGGTTCTCGGAGCCAACGCGCTCAGACCCGATGGCGCAGCCAAGGTCAAGGGAGAGTTCGCCTTCTCCTCGGACATGTGGGCCCAGAACATGCTCTGGGGCGGCACCCTCCGCTCGCCGCATCCCCGCGCCCGCATCGTCTCGATAGATGTGTCGGCCGCGTGGAGAATCGCCGGTGTCGAGACCGTCGTGACCGCCGACGATGTCCCCGGTCAACTGACCTACGGTTTGATCAGCGAGGACCAGCCCGTCTTTGCCCGTGGTGAGGTGCGCTACATGGGCGAACCCATCGCCGCCGTCGCCGCCGATCATCCCGAGACCTGCCGCCGCGCGCTCGCAGCCATCGCGGTCGAGTGGGAGGTCCTGCCGGCTCTCGTGGATCCCGAGACCGCGATAGCCGGAGGGTTCGACCCGATCCATCCCGACGGCAACGTGATCCGTCACCAGCGCATCATCCGCGGTGACACATCGGCGACGGGTGCCATCGTTGTGGAGGGCACCTACGAGCTCGGCATGCAGGACCAGGCATTCCTCGGCACCGAGGCCGCACTCGCCGTCCCCGACCACGACGGGGGCGGCGTCGAGGTCTACATCGCGACGCAATGGCTCCACGAGGACCGCAAGCAGATGGCCAAGTGCCTGGCTCTCCCCGAGGACAAGGTCCGTCTGGTCCTGGGTGGCGTCGGCGGCGCGTTCGGTGCGCGCGAGGACATCAGCCTGCAGGTTCACACTGCCCTGCTCGCACTGCGCACCGGCCGACCCGTGAAGATGCAGTACGGACGCGAGGAGAGCTTCTTCGGCCACGTCCACCGTCACCCCGCGACGATCTGGATGCGCCACCACGCGACCGACTCGGGAGAGATCGTCAAGATCGAGGCCCGCTTCGTCTTCGACGGTGGCGCGTATGCCTCGACCTCCTCTGCCGTCCTCATCAACGGCGTGACCCACGCTCAGGGCCCCTATCGCTGCGACAACGCCGTGGTGGATGGTTGGGCGGTGCGCACGAACAACCCCCCGTGCGGGGCGATGCGCGGCTTCGGCGTGGTGCAGGCATGCTTCGCCCACGAGGGGCAGATGGACAAGATCGCCGCCGCGGCAGGACTCGACCCCGTCGAGGTGCGTCTTCGCAACGCCATGCGCACCGGTGACCGGCTCATCACCGGTCAGGTGGTGGAGAGCGTGGCGCCTGTGGAGCGTTGCATCCGCGAGACCGCGGCGCTCCCGATGCCCTCCCCGCTTCCCGACCGGCCCGACGCGCTGCTCATGCCCGGCGGATCGGGGCTCACCGCCGACCGGCACCACATCCGCCGCGGAGTCGGCTGGGGTGTGAGCATCAAGAACATCATGTACAGCGAGGGTTTCGACGACTTCTCCACCGCACGGTGCGTGCTCGCGGACGGCGTGGTCACACTCAAGTTCGCCACCAGCGAGGTGGGACAGGGGTTCGTGACCCTCGCCCCTCAGATCGCGCGGTCGGTCCTCGGTGTGGACGACGTGGTTCTCGACACGATCGACACCGGCGTCGGGTCGGCCGGCTCGACCTCGGCCTCGCGCCAGACATGGATGTCGGGCGGCGCCGTCGACGGCGCTTGCCGCCTGGTGAGGGAGAGACTCTTCGAACATGTCGGCCGGGCCCACGGGGTCGACCCCCTCCGGCTCGTGATCGAGGACACCGACGTCGTCGACTCGATGGGCTCGTTGCGCGTTCCCGTGGGCGAGGCCTCAGCCGGATTGCGCATCGATGAGACCTTCGAGCACCACCACCGCCCCACCGAGGAACTCGACGAGAACGGACAGGGCAATTGCCATGTGGCGTTCGCGTTCGTGGCCCACCGCGCCGTGGTCGACGTGGATCCCGAGCTCGGCCTCGTCAAGGTCGTCCAGGTGGCGACTGCCCAGGACGTCGGGAGGGCACTCAATCCGCTCTCGGTGGTCGGACAGATCGAGGGAGGCATCGCCCAAGGTCTCGGCCTGGCCGTGATGGAGGAGATCATCGTCGACAACGGTCGGGTGCGGAACCCCTCGTTCACCGATTACCTGCTCCCCACTGCGCTGGACGCACCCGAGGTGATCGCGACACTGGTGGAGGAACATGAACCGCAGGCTCCACTCGGAGCCAAGGGTGTCGGAGAGCCGCCCTGCATCTCGGTGACTCCGGCAATCGTGGCTGCGATCCGCGATGCGATCGGCCGTGATCTCGCGCGAGTTCCCGTGCGTCCCCAGGACATCTGCTTCTGACCGGTGCCAGCCGCGTGGCCGGGGGTCACACGGTCAGGGCCCGAGTACGCGTCGCGTGTAGTCGTTCGAGAACGTGCGCTGCGGATCCAGCTCGTCGCGCGCGCGGAGGAACTCGTTCCACCTGGGGTAGAGCCCGGCCAGATCCTCGGAGGTGCGGTGGTGGATCTTGCCCCAATGAGGGCGACCGGCATGTCCGATCATGATCGCCTCCACGTCGCGGAAGTAGGGCTCGTGGGCCATCCCCTTGAAGATGTGCACCGCCACGTACGCCGTCTCCCGTCCAGTCGCCGTCGACAGGGCAAGATCGTCGGCGGCGGTGAATCGCACCTCGACCGGAAAACTCAGGAGGTGCCCCTCGCGCTCGACCATGGCGCGAATCTCGGCCACCGCCGGTCCCACCGCCTCGGCGGGGATCGCGTACTCCATCTCGTAGAACTTGACGAGTCGCTCACTCGCAAAAATCTTCCACGATGAGTCGACATACTCGCGCCGGCCCGACGATGGCAACGCCGTCGCCAGTCGGGGGATGAGAGATGGTCGCACGCGACCGAGACGACACAGCATCCCGAATGCGTGGTTCTCGATCAGCGTCTTGTCGACCCAATTGCGCACCCGCGGGAGTGGATCGAGCGGGTCGTCGGTGCGGTTGTTGCGCTTCGTCAGTGCCCACCCGGTGTGGGGCACCCAGAAGAACTCGAAATGATCGTTCGCGGCGGCGAGGTCGTGCACCGACTCGAGCACCGCGTCGAGTCGCATCGGCTCCTCCCTCGCGCGCAGCCTGAATGCGGGAACCACCTGGAGGGTCACCTCGGTCAACGCACCGAGCGCACCGAGCGAGACGGCCGCCGACCTCAGCAGTTCGGGGCGCGTCGAGCAATCGATCGAGACAACCTCTCCCGATCCATCGACCAGCCTGACTCCCCGAACGCACGTGGCGAGCCCACCGAGTGCCGTGCCCGTGCCGTGCGTCGCGGTGGAGATCGCGCCCGCAACCGTCTGGTAAGCGATGTCCCCGAGATTCGGCATCGCGAGGCCGTGCTCGTGGAGTGCGAGGTTCAAATCGGCCAGCGTCGTCCCCGCACCGACCCGCACGCGCATCGTGTCGGTCTCGATCGACCGTATCCCCGAGAGCGCCCCGATCCGAACGAGCACGCCATCGGTGGCGGCGGCGGGGGTGAAACTGTGGCCCGACCCCACCACCTTGACCGTGGCACCGTGCGATGCAGCCCCCGCCACGACCTCGGCGAGTTCGGCCTCGTCGTGGGGGCTCACGATCCGCGACGGCCGGGCGGTGACATTCCCCGCCCAGTTGGACCACTTGGAGGTCATTGATTCGGTCGCCCGGGATCGCTCACCCCACCATTCTGTCCCAGCCGGGGCCCCGTGGCTCTCCCGATCCGCACGCCTCTCCGGGGCCCCATCCCGGTGCAGACCCAACCCCGGGATGGGACATAGAGTGATCTGCGAGCGATCGGAGAGCCCCATGTCGACCGAAACCACGCTGAGTCAAGTGCCCCACGTCGGGTACCTCCAACTCGGGGTTCGTCCCCATCTCGTGGCGAACGAGTGCACACAGTGCAAGGCGCGCTACTTCGACCGCCGCAACGCATGCGCCTCCTGTTTCGGCTCTGACTTCGTCAAGGTGGACATCCCCACCGAGGGCGTGGTGCGCTCGTTCACGATCGTGACGTTCGCCTCCCCCGGCATCCCGGTGCCCTTCGTGGCCTCCATCGTGGATTGCGGCGGCACGAGCGTGCGCGGCAACATCATCAACTGCGAGCCGACTCCCGAGAAGGTGCACCTCGGGATGAAGGTGCGCCTGGCGACCTTCACGATGGGTGCGGACGACAATGGTGTCGAGGCGATCGGCTTCGGCTTCGAGCCCCTCTGACCCGCACTCGGCCACACCAGGAACCCACGACAGAGACATCCCCAACAAGGAGACAACCACCATGGCAGCAGACGACATCTACATCCTCGGGATCACGATGACCAAGTTCGGAAAGCACCCGGACAAGGACACCGTCGACCTCGCGGCAGAAGCGGCGATGGGCGCCCTCAAGGACGCTCAGGTCTCGATGGGTGACATGGGGATCCTCGCGGCCGGTTGCCTCATGGGACAGGGGTCCATCGGCCAGCAGATCCAGAAGCAGATCGGCCAGACGGGCATCCCGGTGTTCAACGTCTCGAACGCCTGCGCCACGGGCGCCACGGCGCTCCGCACGGCGGTCATGGCGATCAAGGCCGGTGAGTGCGACATGGGCCTCGCTGTCGGCGTTGAGAAGCTGGCCGGCGTCGGTCTCCTGGGGGCGCGCCCGGCCCAGGCCACAAAGGAGTGGACCCCGTCGGGTCGCTTCGGCGCGGTCGCGGGGACCGACGGCCGCATCGGAACCGACAACATGCCCGGCACCTTCGCCCAGGTCGGCATGGAGTACGGCCACAAGTACGGCGGCGCGACTTTCGAGCTGTTCGCAAGGATCGCCGAGAAGAACCACGCCCACTCGACCCTCAATCCGCTGGCGGCCTACACGAAGCGGATGACCCTCGAGGAGATCATGAACGACGTGATGATCGCCTATCCCAACACCCGCTCGATGTGCTCGGCGAACTGCGACGGCGGAGCCGCAGCGGTGGTGGTGAGCGGTGCCAAGTTGCGCACCCTCTCCAAGGAACAGCAGCGCCGCGCGGTGAAAGTGTCGGCCTCGGTCCTCACGAGCGATCCCTACCAGGAGGCCTGTCAGGTGCTCCCGGACGTGAACACCCTCACCCGCAACGCTGCCAAGAAGGCCTACGAGCAGGCGGGGGTCTCGCCCGAGGACCTCGACCTCGTCGAGTTGCACGACTGCTTCGCCACCGCGGAACTGGTGCACTACGACAACCTCATGCTCTGCCCCGAGGGTGGTGCGGTCGACTTCTTCAACTCTGGCGCCACCTGGCGCGACGGCTCAACACCGGTCAACGTCTCCGGTGGTCTGGAGTCGAAGGGTCATCCAATCGCTGCGACGGGGATCGCCAACATCTGGGAGATCTGCCATCACCTCCGCGGGGAGGCCGGTGACCGCCAGATAGAGGGCGCAAAGGTCGGTCTCGCCCATGTCATCGGCCTTGCCTCGGCATGTGGCGTGCACATCCTGGAGAAGTCGGCCCTCTGACCGCAGACCCCGGGTTCGGGGGGACCGTCGACCCGGCCTTCGCGGCCGTGCTGTCCGCTTTCCGGGACAATTTTCTGATCGGCGACGAGATCGGTGCCGGGCTGTGCGTGCGCGTCCATGGTCGCACGGTGGTGGATCTCTGGGGCGGGTTGGCACGTGCCGACGGCACGGCATGGGGGCCCGACACGATGGTCAACTCCTTCAGTGTCGGCAAGGGAGTGCTGGGCATCGTCACCGCACTGTGCGTGGACCGCGGACACCTCGGGTGGAACGATCTCGTCGCGGACCACTGGCCCGAGTTCGCGGCCCACGACAAGGGCTCGGTCACCCTCACCGATCTCCTCGGCCACCGCGCCGGACTCCCCGCCATCAGGCGCCTCCTACCGGACGGCACGATGCTCGACTGGGGCACCATGTGCGCCCATCTCGCAGCAGAGAAACCGTGGTGGTCCCCCGGGTCACGGCACGGTTACCACGTGAACACCTTCGGATTCCTGGTGGGCGAGGTCCTGCGTCGTGCGACGAGTCGGTCAGTGGGGATGCTCCTGCGCGAATTCGTCGCCGCCCCGCTCGGAGCCGACGTCCACTACGGCCTCGCGAACTCTCGGCACGAGTGCGTGGCCGATCTCATCTGGCACACCGCGACCGTGCATCCTGCTCCCGGGGAGAACGCCGACGAGGCCGAGATCCTCCAGCACCGTGCCTACGCCAACCCGCCGGGTCTGTCGGGCATCGGCTGGGTGAACGGGCCCCACTGGCGCAGTGCCGAGATGCCGAGCACCAACATGCACGCCTCGGCCAGGGGCATCGCGCGCGTCTTCGACGGGTTGTGCAGTGGCGACCTTGTGTCGCCGGGGGTACTCACCGATGCGACCGAGGAGATCTCCAACGACACCGACGCGGTGCTCGGTCGCCGCACCCGGTTCGCTCGGGGCTTCCAGCTCCCCCTCCCCGAGCGTCGCTTCGGCCCGAACGAAGGGGCCTTCGGTCACTACGGCGCCGGGGGTGCACTGGGGTTCTGCGACCCGGTCGCGGGAGTGGCATTCGGGTACGCGATGAACCGGATGGGCACGGGGTGGCAGAACGAACGCAACTCCACGCTGCTCGCCGCACTGTACTCGTGCCTTTGATTGGGTGTGCCGACGCATTCAGTGGGACGCTGTAGCCCGTGAGGTCGGATCGTGACGGGGCAAAGCTCGCGGGGGCTTCCGAGGGAATCCGGGCCGCCGACCTCCTGCGGATCAGACCCTTCCGACTTTTGTGGCTGAATTCGTTCCTCTTCATCCTCATCCAGAGCACCCAGCGCTTCGCGTTCATCACCCTCGCACTCGACCTCGGTGCCAAGAGCGACATCAACGGCCTGATCCTGTTCGTGATGGGCATTCCCGCCCTGCTCATCTCCCTGCCTGTCGGTGTCATGAGCGACCACATGAACCGCCGCACCCTGCTGCTCGTGAGCCAGACGGGATGCCTGGCGATCACCCTCCTCATCGCCACGATGGTCTCTGCCGGCACGATGAGCGTCGATTGGCTCATCGTGTCCGCCGTCGTGTCGGGAACGTTCATCGCCCTGGGAACCCCCGTGCGCACGGCGATCCTTCCCTCGCTGGTGCCACCCGAGAAATTGGTCGGGGCGATTGCCGTGAGCACGGTGGCCACGAACATCGCGATGATCCTCGGCCCTGCCTCGGCGTGGCCCGTGATCGCTGTCTGGGGTCTCGAGGGCGCCTTCTGGCTCCAAGTCGTTCTCTACCTCGTGGGCCTCGTGGTGCTCCTGCCTCTCTCGCTCCCCCCGAGTGCGAACGCGGGCATCCAGCGGCAGAGCCTGAAACTCGAAATCATGGGGGGGCTCTCCTTCGTCCGGGGCCACGAGGCGGTGGGTTCGTTCATGGCACTGCTGGCCGCCTCGACCGTGTTCATGATGGCACCTTGGATCGTCCTCGGCCCGCAAATCGCCGAGCAGAACGCCGGTGCGAGCGAGGGCGAGGCATTCGCCCTCGTCGGCCTGCTCGGTATCGGTCAGTTCCTCACCTCGATTCTGATCATGCGGTTCAACCACAGGCTGGTGCGCAAGGGGCTGTGGTTCATGTGCGGTCTGTGCTGGGGGTCGCTCGTCCAGACCGCACTCGGTCAGTCGTCGACGCCGTGGATGATGGGGCTGTTCCTGTTCATGTGGGGTCTGGGTGGTGGCCTCTACATAAACCTGAACCAGACACTCATACAGAACAACACTCCACCCCATGTGATGGGTCGCGTGATGGCCCTGCACTCACTCCTCATGAGTGGCCTGGCCCCCGCGGGGGCGCTGCTCATCGGTGTGATCGCACGCCGCGTGGACTCGGCACCGCTGACATTCTCGGGCGCGGGACTGGTGATGCTCGCCACCACACTGATGTTCCTCGGTGGACGCAAGCATCTCCACGGACTGGCCTGAGACACTTCGCGCCCGGGTCGGTGCGACGACTCGCCGGTTCGAGACCCGGGACTAGGGTCGGCCCGGTCGCACCTGCACCGAACGGAGAACCATGAGACTGGGATTGAGCGCTGGATACTGGTCCGCGGGACCCCCCGCGGGAATCGTCGAGCAGATCAAGGCAGCCGAAAGACTCGGCTTCGACACTGTGTGGACGGCCGAGGCCTACGGATCCGATGCCTTCACACCGTTGGCGTGGTGGGGCTCGGCAACCTCCACCATCAGGCTCGGGACAGCCATTGCGCAGATGTCGGCCCGCACACCCGCTGCGACCGCGATGGCAGCCATCACGCTCGATCACCTCAGCGGTGGGCGCGTGGTGCTCGGCCTCGGGGCCTCGGGGCCCCAGGTCGTGGAGGGGTGGTACGGCGAGCCCTACCCGCGACCACTGGAGCGAACCCGCGAGTACGTCGACATCGTGCGCCAGGTGTTCCGGCGCGAGGCACCCGTCGAGTTCCACGGCCGCCACTACGACATTCCCCTCCGCGGCGGAGCGGGACTCGGCAAGGCCCTGAAGCCCACCGTCCACCCGCTGCGCAGCGACATCCCGATCTATCTCGGGGCGGAGGGCCCGAAGAACGTGGCGTTGTCGGCCGAGATCTGCGACGGATGGATTCCGTTCTGGTTCTCACCCAAGAGCGACACCTTCTACCGCGAGGCTCTCAACGCGGGATTCGACGCTGCCGGCAAGGGCGCCGAACAGCGCGCCGCCTTCGAAGTCTCGGGGGTGTTGCCGGTGATCATCGGCGATGATGTCGACAGGTGCGCCGACATGATCCGGCCGATGATCGCACTCTACGCCGGTGGCATGGGGGCCCGCGATGCGAACTTCCACTTCGATGTTTTTGCGCGCATGGGCTGGGAGGAGGTCTGCGTCAAGGTGCAAGATCTCTACCTCGCGGGCAGGAAGGTCGAGGCAATGTCGGCGATCCCCCTCGAGATGGTCGAGGACGTCGCCCTGGTCGGTCCTGTCGACAAGATCGCCCGCGACGCCCAGGTGTGGAAGGACTCCTGCCTCACCTCGGTCACCGTTGGCGGGTCGACCAAGCACCTCGAGATGATCGCTGACATCCTCGGCTGAGGCTCTCCGACACCGCGACCTCAGCGGTCGGATGTGCCCGAGCATCAGGGCTCGAGATGCAGCAGGATCGTGTCGGCATCGGAGTTCGGTCCGAGCCTCGAGGCACAGATCACGAGGCGCTCGCCCGCATCCACCATGCCCGCATCACGTGCAGATGCGATGCCCTCGGCGATCGTGCGCGAGATCTCCGAGTCGCGCTCCACCACCACCGCCGACACACCTCGCGCCGCAGCCAGCCACCGCGCCACCTCGGGCCTGGGTGTCACCGCCACGATCGGGCACGAGGGGCGGCAAGCCGCCAACAACAGGGCCGAGTAGCCGGTGTTGGTGATCGAGACGATCCGGTCGGCATTGATCCGCTTGGCAAGCGCCGCGGCGGCCGCGGTCACGGCGGCCTTCTCGGGGTTCGCATCGGCGAACCAGTTCGGCATCGACACCTCGGCCTCAGCCGACTCGGCGATGCGCGCCATGGCGCGCACCGCACCCACGGGGTCGGCACCGACAGCCGTCTCACCCGAGAGCATGACCGCATCGAACCCGTCGCGCACCGCGGCCGTCACGTCGGAGACCTCCGCCCGCGTGGGCCTGTTCGACGTCGTCATCGACTCGAGCATCTCGGTGGCGCAGATGCTGATCGTGCCCGACCGCAGGGCTGCGAGGGCGATCTGGCGTTGGGCCGACGGCACCTGCTCGTAGGGCAACTCGACTCCGAGATCTCCGCGGGCGGCCATCACCCCGTCACTGACCGCACAGATCGACTCGATCTGTGCGAGTGCCTGTGGACGCTCGATCTTTGCGAAGACCAATTGCCCCGGAGCGAGCAGGGAGCGCACCTCCTCGACATCCGAGGCACGCTGCACGAACGACACCGCCACGATGTCGGAACCGGACTCGCGGGCCACGATCAAATCGGCGTGATCCTTCTCGGAGAGCACGCTTCCCTCGACGACCGTGTCGGGAAGGTTGACTCCCTTGCCCAACCTCAGAGTCCCCCCGGCAACCACGGTCACCTCGACGTTTCCCGCCTCCACCGCCCCGACCCTCGTCTCGATGCGACCGTCGTCGAGAAGAATCCGCTCTCCCACGACGAGCCCGCGCGTGAGCGACCCTGCGATGCCCTCGAGCCCCAGTTCGGCGAGACCGAACATGACCTTGGCACCCTTTTGGAGTTTCCGCTCGGGGCCGGCATACCGAAGTTTCGGACCCCTGATGTCGACGAGCACAGCGGCTGTGGGTGCGTTGGTGCGGACGTCGCGGATCGCGGTCCCCAATGCATCGGTGGCGAGGTGGGAGCAGTTCAAACGGAAGACAGAGACCCCGACCTTCTGGAGACCGGAGATCATCTGGGGCGACATGGATTTGGGTCCGAGGGTCGCGATGATCTTGGTCTTTCGCACGATCGGAAAGGCTAATCGCACCGGTTCCCTCGATTCAGGAACGCGAGAGCAAACCCCCGATTAATCCTCCCGATCCGCTGCCACTGTTCGAGGGCAGGAACGACGAGATCCACCCGACCAACTCCATGGGGTTGCGCGTCTGCACCCACACCCGACCCGGCCCCTCGAAATCGAGCACGAGTCCCTCACCACTCTTGAACATCTGCACGATGCCGCCCGTGGCCTTGCGGATGGACATGTTGACCGACCCCTCGTAGGCCACCATGTGGCCCGAGTCGACCGTGACCTTCTGGCCCGCAGCGAGGTTCCATTCCTCGAGGGCGCCGTAGCAGGCAAAGACAACCTTGCCGCGGCCCCCGGCGCGGAGGATGAAGCCGCCCTCGGATCCGAACATGTTCTTGAACCCGCCCCACTTGGTGTCCAATTCGACCGACTTCTCGTTGGCGAGCCACGAGCCGCGCGAGATGAACAGTGCGGTGGGCTCGGCCACCTCGTACACGGTGATGTCTCCGGGCAGTCGGGCCGCGATGTCCACGAATCCTCCGGCCGGCGGTGCGGTGTAGGTGGAGACGAAGAGGCTCTCGCCACCCAGCGCTGCGCGCTTGAGTGACTTCAGGACCCCGCCCTCGGCCTTGGCGGTGAGGTTGACCTCCGGCGACATCGCCATCATCGCCCCGGATTCCACGACCACAGCCTCTGAACCGGCGAGACCCAGCCGGGCCACGGAAAACGACGGGGACTGACGCAGTGTGATGTCCATGAAACGCAGGCTAGACCGGCGCGTGCGCGCTCACGGGCGACGGGTCACCGACGGGACCAATGGTGTCGAAGGGGGGACTTGAACCCCCACGCCCTTGCGGGCGCCAGCCCCTCAAGCTGGTGCGTCTGCCAATTCCGCCACTTCGACGAGGAAAACAGAGACTACCGACGCGGATCGGCGCACCCAAAAGACTCAGACAGCGAGCAGGAACCCGAGCGCGACCACGGAGAACAGCCACACCGTGGCCAACACCGTGGTGATGCGGTTCAGGTTCCGCTCGGCTGCGGCCGAGCCGAGCGCGGCACCGCCACCGCCGCCGAACATGTCCGAGAGACCCCCACCCTGACCGCTGTGGAGCAGAACACCGATGATGAGGGCGATCATCGAGACCACATTTATCGCGATGGTGAGATACAGGACGATGTCGCGCACGATCAAAAAGCCTATCGGCGACGGGGCGGACCGGGTCGGCCGCACCGACTCACGCCGGCCGCGCCCCGATGGTGATGGGGACCTCGTTCGGGAAGTGGCAGGCCACCATGTGGTTCTGGCTCACCTCGCGCAGGACGGGCTCCTCCTCGGCGCAGCGCATCTCGGCGCGACCGCACCGCGTCCGGAACCGGCACCCCGAGGGCGGATTGATCGGGCTCGGGACATCGCCGACCAGCACGATCCTCTCCCTCATGCGCTCGACGACGGGATCGGGCTCGGGCACAGCCGAGAGCAAGGCCTCGGTGTAGGGATGGGCGGGGGCTCCGTGCAGTTCCTCGGCACTGCTCACCTCGACCACTTTGCCCAGGTACATCACGGCGACCCGGTGCGAGACGTGCCGCACGACGGAGAGATCGTGTGCGATGAACAGATAACTGAGCCCCATCTCGTCCTGCAGATCGTGAAGCAGGTTCACCACGCCCGCCTGGATGCTCACATCGAGCGCCGACACCGGCTCATCGAGAACCAGGAAACTCGGGTTCAATGCGAGCGCCCGCGCGATGCCGATGCGTTGACGTTGGCCCCCGGAGAACTCGTGGGGGAATCTCCGCGCATGGTCGGGAGACAACCCGACCAAAGTCAGCAGCTCTCGCACACGATCGTCGTGGTCACCCTCCACACGGTGGATCGCCAGTGGCTCGCTGATCGCAGACCCCACGGTGAGGCGCGGGTCGAGCGAGGCGAACGGATCCTGGAAGACGATCTGCATGTCACGCCGCAGGTCCCGCATCCGGCTCCGGTCGATCCCCACCAGTTCCTCACCCTTGAAGACCACCGACCCGGCGGTGGGGGCGAGCAGTTGGAGCACGCACCGCCCGACGGTCGTCTTGCCCGATCCGGATTCACCCACGAGCCCGAGCGTCTCGCCGTTGCCGATCGTGAACGACACGTTCGACACCGCCTGAACCCTCTGGTTGCTCGAGCGCAAGCCCTTGGTGCTGCGCACATCGAACTCCTTGACGAGCCCCGACACTGTCAGCATGTCGCTCATCGGCTGACCCCGATCTCGGAGATCCGCACGCACGCCGACAGCGTCGGTCCGGCCTGCACCAGCTCTCCCGAGGCACCCCGGCACTCATCGGCAGCGTGCGGACAACGCGGCCGAAAGGCACAGCCCTCCGGTGGCGCGAGCATGTTGGGGGGCGCACCCACGATCGGGCTGAGACGGTCCCTCCCGACCACGGGGAGGGATGCGAGGAGCCCACGGGTGTAGGGGTGGTTCGAGTGGGCGAACAAGTCCCCCACGGGGGCCTTCTCCACACAGTTGCCCGCGTACATCACCTCGACCCGATCGGCGATCCTGGCGATGACGCCCAGGTCGTGGGTGATGAAGACCACGGCAGTGTCCGTCATCCGGCGGATCTCCTGGATCACGTCCAGGATCTGGGCTTGGACGGTCACATCGAGGGCCGTGGTCGGTTCGTCGGCGATCAGCACGTCGGGATCATTCGCGATCGCCATCGCGATCATCACCCTCTGGCGCATGCCACCCGAGAACTGGTGCGGGTACTGCCGTGCCCGCACATCGGGTTGCGGCAAGCCCACCAGATCGAGCAGCTCCATCGCGCGGGCATGCGCTGCGTCGTCGTCGAGGTGCTGGTGCGACTGGATCATCTCCACGATCTGTGCACCGACGCGCTGCACCGGGTTCAGGGCCGACAACGGGTCCTGGAAGATCATCGCGACCTTCTTGCCCCGCATCCGGCGCACGGTGTCGCGGTCGACACCGATCATCTCCTGACCCGCCAGGATCGCCGACCCGCTCACCTGGGCGTGCGGGGGCAGGAGGCCCATGATCGACAGGAACGACACAGACTTGCCCGAACCCGACTCCCCCACGACCCCGACCAACTCGCCAGGCTCGAGATTGAAGTTCACCCCGCGCACGGCCCGCACGAGGCCGGCCGGCGTCGGGAACGAGACCCTCAGGTCGCGGATAGACAGGATCGGGGCACTCACGAGTCCACCATGTGCTTCGGATCGAAGGCGTCGCGCAGACCGTCACCGATGAAGCTGATGCACATCGTGATGATCAGCAGTCCCGCGAAGGGAAAGAGAGCCAACCACCAGTAGCCCGCCCGCACCGCCGTGCGGGCCTCCGAGACGAGCAGTCCGAGCGAGGTCGCTCCCGATCCGGGATTGGGTCCGTACCCGAAGAGAGCCAGCGTCGCCTCGCTCACGATCGCCCCCACCACGCCCAGACTGAGCGCGACCAGCATCGGCCCCGCAGAGTTCGGCAACAAGTGACGCCGGATGATGTACCCGTTCGAAGCGCCCGCAGCCCGTGCGGCCTCCACGAACTCGCGCTCCTTGAGCGAGAGAACCTGTGCGCGGATGACGCGCGCGACCCCCATCCAGCCGAACAGTGCGAACAAGAAGATGAGGAACCGCACCGTGTTGATCTCGCCAGTCAAGGGCTTCAACCAGGGCACATTCGCGAGCGTGCTGCGGACCACCATCAGCGCCACGAGGAACGGGAACGCGAGGAAGATATCGGTCACTCGCATCACCACGTCGTCGAATCGACCACCCTTCAGGCCCGCCACGGACCCGACTAGAGCCCCGATCGCCAACGAGAGGAACGCCGACGCGAAGCCGATGAGGAGAGACACACGCATTCCGTAGATGATCCGGCTGTACAGGTCGCGGCCGATTTGGTCGGTGCCGAACCATGCCTTCGCGAACGGTGCGAGGTTCTGGTTCGCCCCCTCGTTGATGTCGATGACGGCCTCGTTGATGCCGTAGCGCGCGGTGATGGGCGACAGCAGGACCCACAGCGTCACGACTGCGAGCACGACGATCGAGACCATGGCGGCCTTGTGGGTGCGGAACCGACGCAACACCATGCGACCGGGCGAGACCGACTGCACGGTCACCCCGAGGGATTCATTCAGGGAAGCCACTTCGATGGTCACGGCATACCTCCCCTAATCCAGTGCGATCCGCGGATCCAGGACGGCATAGGCGATGTCTGCGAAGAGATTGAACAGCACGACCGAGAAGATGATCAGCACCATCCACGGCATCAGCTCGGGGAAATCGCCGTTCGAGTAGGCAGTGAGGAAGAACTTGCCCATCCCCGGGTATTCGAAAATGCCCTCGGTGATGATCAGACCACCCACGATGGAGCCGACATCGAGGAACGCGAGCGTCGTCACGGGGATGAGTGCGTTCCTGAGCCCATGGCGCACCAACACCCGGCGGTCGGAGATGCCCTTGGACCGGGCCGTGCGCATGTAATCGCTGTTCAGCACATCGAGCAGTGACGACCTCATGTACCGCGCGTACACAGCCATCGACTGGATCGCAACGACCACAACCGGTAGAACCATGTGCTTGGCCATCAACACCAGATCGAAACCGGAGTGCCCGGGTGGGTAGACCCCCGATGTCGGGAAGAGCGACTTGCCGAACCACGTCTGCCACTGGACCGCGAAGAACAACTGCAACAGAAGTGCCGTCACGAACGGTGGAACCGCGAGTCCGATCAGCGCGGCTGAGTTCACGCTGGTGTCCCGGAGCCTGCCGGGCCTTAGCGCGGCGAACACGCCCATTAAAATGCCGACCAGGATCCCCACCGCCGACGCCACGATCCCGAGGCGCAGCGAGTTGGCGAGGGCGTCCTTCAGATTGGGCCACACCTCGCGTTGCCCCTTGATGCTGCGCGGCCAGTCGAAGGAGAGGAATCCACCGAGCCATTGGAAGTATCCCCGCACATAGCCGAACGCCCCCTCATAGAGCCCGTTATGGGATCGGTAGCGCTCGAGTTGCTCTCGCGTGGCACGGATGTTGACGCGCTTGTAACTGGCGACCGGATCGGTTCCGATCCTGATGGCGCAGTACACCAGGAAAGTAACCAGCAGCAGTGTCGGGATCATCCAGACGAAGCGGCGCGCGATGTACCTCAACATGCGCACCCCCCGGTCATCGCCCGATCATTCTTGCCCATCGGGGACCGCCGGTGCACCACCCGCGGCGCTCCGATCCACCCGGGAACGCAAAGAGGGTGCGGGACCGGGGTCCCGCACCCTCTTTAGATGCGTCCTGTGAGGGGCGAATCAGTCGAGCAGCACGACCTTGGGCTCGCCCGCCATCATCTCGGTGACCTCGTAGCGACCGTCATCGGTCGTGACGAAGACTCCCGGCATCAGGTTCTGAGAGCCCGTCCACGCGGCCCACGAGGAGCTCGCGCACTCCGTGACGGGGTTCAGACAGGACGGCCACTGCTCGGCACCGATGATCACCTGGCCGTCGCCATCGACGTCGGTCCACGTGTAGGTGTCGTAGAAGGCCGCATTGTTCGCGAGGTTGTTCTCCGTCCCGGAGACTTTGTCCTTGCGGTAGGCGCCCAGGTTCGGGAACTGGAACAGCGGGACCATGATGTAGTCCTTGTCGATCTCGACGATCGCAGACTTGATCAGGTCAGCTCGCTTGGTGGCGTCGGTCTCGTTGTCGGAGTCGTTCAGTAACTTCGTGGCCGTGTCATTGACCCAGCCCTGGAAGTTCCCGCCCCGGTTGCCGTTTTCGGCCGTCGGGACCTGGTCACCGGCGAACGAACCGACCAGGTAGGCCGGGTCCGGCGGAGCGACCGAGATGTACATCGCGAGGTCGTAGTCCATGCCGGGCAGGCGCTTCTGGAAGTAGGTGTCTGCGTCGGAGTTGTCCGCCTCGACGTTGAAGCCGGCCTTCCTGAACAGCGGGATGAGGTACGCCTGGGTGCTCTCGCGACGGGTGTTGCCCGTGTTGACGACCCACCGCACCTTCGGTGCCACGCCGTCCTTGGCCCACAGGCCACTGCCATCCTTGGCGTAGCCGGCGTCGGTCATGATCTTGTCGGCCGCGGCTTGGTCGTACTTGTTGCCGAAGAGACCCTCGGGACAGTACGGACCGGGCGTGATCGGACCACAGGTCAGGAGCGATGCGTTGGGGTTGATCGGGATGTAGATCTGCTTGAGCAACGCATCGAGGTCGATCGACTTGTAGAACGCCTCGCGGTAGGCCGGGTCAGCGAATACGCGCGGGTTGCCGTCCGCGTCCTTGCCGTCCACGCCGAGGTTGAAGTAGAGCGCCTCGAAATCCCTGCCGTACTTGGTCACCTGGGTGATGTTGGCATCCTCGAGCTCCTTGTCGATGCCCGCGTAGAACTGCGGGAAGATGAAGTCCACCTCACCGGCCTTGAGGGCCGCGATCTGGGTCTCTATCTTCGGCACCATGACCAACTTGCTGTAGCTGGCCTTCTTGGAGCCGAAGTAGTTCTCGTTCGGCACGAACACGACCTGGTCCGGGCTCCACGACTCCATCTTCCACGGCTGACCCGAGAACGGGATGCTCGTCTGGAAGTCCTGGGAGATGTCGGCGCAGTTCGCCACGGCCGCCTTCTTGATGAGACCACCGAAGAGACCGCGCCACGGCGCATACGTCGCCTTGAAGGAGACCTTGACCTGCTTGTCGCTGTCACCCCTCTCGATGTTGGTGATCTTGTCGACACCAGTGGTCGCGATCGACCCCGGGGTCTTCAGCGCTGCGAGAGCGGTGCACTCGAAGTCCTCCCAGGTGATCGGGGTGTTGTCTTCCCACACCGCGTTCTCGGCGATGTCATAGGTGATCGTCATCTTGGCGTCACCCGTTGCCCACTTGCCGGTGCTGTCACCGCCGGCGTCCTCGGTTGCGCTGTCGCTGCCACCGCCGCAAGCGGCGAGAACGAGCGCAGCGCCGAGGAGTGCACCGGTGAGTGTGTGGCTTTTGTGGACTCTCTTCATGTGCTGACCTCCATGTCATGGCTTCCCGCCCCGAAGGAGTGCCCGCACCCACAACCAGGCACGATGGTCATTCCCCCGAACCGACCCACCGGTGAGAAACTATCACGTTGTTTGGGCTCGCTCACCGGCCGGCCAAATGGGCCGTGTTTGGACCCGATTTCCCCGTACCCGTGGCGAAACACTGTGTCAAGACGGCTCGACATGGAGGCGGTACTGGATGATCCGGGCGAACTCGTCGGGATCGAGGGATGCACCCCCCACGAGGGCGCCGTCGATGTCGGGTTGGGTCATCAAGTCAGCGATGTTCGCGGCCTTGACCGATCCCCCGTATTGGATCCGCACCGACGCTCCGGCCGGAGCCCCCGCCAGAACCGCGACCTCGCGCCGAATCGCCCCGCACACTTCCTGGGCGTCGAAAGACGTGGCACTGCGTCCGGTCCCGATCGCCCAGATCGGCTCGTAGGCCACCACCAATGCGGCGACCTGCTCGGGCGCTAGTCCCGACACCCCCGAGCGAACCTGCCCGAGAACCTTGTCCAAGGTCTGGCCCGCCTCCCTCTCGACCAACGTCTCGCCCACACACAGGATCGGCGTCATTCCATGGGCGATGACCGCGACCACCTTGCGGCGCACCACCTCGTCGGTCTCATCGAACATGTCGCGGCGCTCACTGTGCCCGCAGATCACGTACTTGGTGCCCAACTTGGCGAGGAACGGCGGCGCGATCTCGCCCGTGAAGGCGCCCCTGTCCTCCCAGTGACAGTTCTGGGCACCCAGTTGCATGTGGAGCCTGTCGGCGTCGATCAGGGTCTGCACACTGCGGAGATCGGTGAACGGCGGATGGATCGTCACATCCACCGCGTCGTGGTCCTCCTTGGAGATGAGATAGGCGAGTTTCTGGACGAACTGGATCGCCTCGTAGTGGTTCTGGTGCATCTTCCAGTTGCCGCTGATGATCGGACGGCGCGTCTCACCTGACATTGGGGGCTCCCCTCAGAGCGGCCAGCCCGGGAAGATCACCGAGTTCCAGCAGCTCGAGCGACGCACCACCACCGGTCGAGACGTGGTCGACTTCGTCATCGAGACCGAACTGTGCCAGAGCTGCCACACTGTCACCGCCTCCCACCACCGTGAACGCCCTCGTATCTGCCATGGCCTGGGCAACGGTGCGCGTGCCCGCGGCGAATCGCTCGTCCTCGAACATCCCCATCGGGCCGTTCCACAACACGGTCCTGGCCTCCATGATCACGTCGGAGAACGCCGCCGCGCTTCCAGGCCCGATGTCGAGCCCCTTGGCACCACTCGGGAGACGTTGACCGAAGGTCGCGAAGTTCCCATCGCCATCCAGACCGACGATGTCGTCGGGGAGATGGATCGCTTTGTCCGCATCGAGCAGCCGGCGACAGGTGGCGACCTGGTCGAGCTCGCAGATCGAGTCCCCGACCGGGTACCCCCTGGCGGCCAGGAACGTGAAGCACATGCCACCGCCGATGACGAGCGAATCGACCACTTGGAGGAGTGCTTCGATCACCCCCATCTTGTCGGAGACCTTGGCCCCACCGAGGACCGCCACGAACGGCCTCTTGGGCGTGTCCCGGAGGTTCCCCAGCACCTCCACCTCGCGCTGCAGCAGACGTCCGGCGGCGGAGGGAAGACTCCGAGGCGGGCCCACGATCGACGCGTGTGCACGGTGCGCCGCACCGAAGGCATCGTTCACGTACATGTCGACCCCATCGATGAGGCGCGCCACGAACTCGGGGGTGTTCCCCTCCTCCCGCGGGTCGAACCGCAGGTTCTCCACCAGATCGACGCCCGGTGCGAGTTCAGCCAGACGCTCACGGACCGGCGCCATCGAGTACTTCTGCTCGGGCGCACCCTTGGGGCGGCCGAGATGACTGGCGCACACCACGGAAGCCCCGCGCGTGACCAGCCACTCGATCGTGGGCAGCGCGGCACGGATGCGAAAATCGTCGGTGATGCGTCGTGCGTCGTCGGGGCCCTCCATCGGCACGTTGAAGTCGGTGCGGACGAGCACCCGCTTCCCCGCGACATCGCCCAGGTCCTCGAGGACGGGAACGCGTGTCACGGCATCACTTGCCGACGTGCAGCACGAGGTCGACGAGGCGGTTCGAGTAACCCCACTCGTTGTCGTACCACCCGAGCACCTTCACGAGCGTCCCCATGCTCATCGTGAGGTCGGCGTCGAAGATGCACGAGTGCGGGTTCGTCACGATGTCACTCGAGACGATCGGAGCCTCGGTGTACTCGAGCACACCCTTCAGCGGCCCCGAAGCAGCCGCGGCGAAGGCCGAGTTGATCTCCTCCACCGTGGCGGGCTTCTTCAGGTTCGCGACGAAATCGGTGATCGAGCCGGTGGGCACCGGCACGCGCAGTGCGGTCCCGTCGAGCTTGCCCTTCATCGACTCCATCACGAGGCTCGTGGCACGCGCCGCACCCGTGGAGGTGGGCGTGATGTTGATGGCGGCGCCGCGGGCACGACGCAGGTCGCTGTGTGGACCATCGACGAGCGACTGGTCGCCGGTGTAGGCGTGCACGGTCGTCATGAGTCCGTTCTCGACGCCGAAGGCGTCGTCGAGCACCTTGACGAGGGGCACGAAGCAATTCGTGGTGCAACTCGCATTCGAGATCACCCTGTGCCTGGCGCGGTCGAAGTCGAAGTGGTTCACGCCGTAGACGAAGGTGGCGTCGGCCCCGTTCGAGGGCGCCGACACGACCACGAGCGGTGCTCCCGCTTCGAGGTGCACCGCGGCTTTGTCCCGGTCGGTGAATATGCCGGTGGACTCGATCACGAGGTCGATCCCGAGGCCGCCCCAGGGGAGAGCCCTCGGGTCGCGTTCCGACAACACCCTCAGCACTCTCCCATCGATCGAGATTCCACCCTCGACTGCCTCGATCGTGTTCGGGAGCACGCCGAGGACGGAGTCGTACTTCAGGAGGTGAGCCATGGTCTTGAGGGACCCCAGGTCGTTCACCGCCACGATCTCGACGTCGGCCGATGAGGCCGCGACTGCGCGGAAGAAGTTGCGGCCGATCCGGCCGAATCCGTTGATACCGACCCGCACGGTCACGTCTGGTCTCCTCTCACCTGAGCCAACCCGTGACAATAGTTCGCAGCCGCCCGCCCAACCCCGTTCCCGGGCTCCCCGCGCGGTTGTCCCCCACCACCGAGCTCACAGGCCGATGTCACGGTGCGAGACCCGGGGGTTGTGCCCCGTCTCGCGAAGCGCTCGGCCGATCGCCTCGGCGATCGCGACCGAGCGATGCCGTCCGCCGGTGCACCCGATCCCCACGGTGAGGTAACTGCGGCCCTCGGCCACGTAGGCCGGCAGGACGAACTCGAGCAGGTGCATCGTGCGCGCGAGAAATTCACGCGCAGCGTCATTGCCGAGCACATGGTCGCGCACGGCAGAGTCGAGCCCCGTGAGTGGCCTCAGCGCCTCGTCCCAGTGGGGATTCGGGAGGAACCGCACGTCGAGAACAGTGTCCACATCGATCGGTACCCCGTGCTTGAAACCGAACGACACCACAGAGACCTGCAGTGTGTCGCCCGGGGCCTCGGGCCCGAACAACTCAGTGAGGCGGGTCTTCAGTTGGTGCACGGTCAGCCCGGTGGTGTCGATCATCAAGTCGGCGGCGGCGCGCACCTCATTCACTGTCGAACGCTCGCGCTCGATGACCCCCTCGAGGCCGGTCGATCCGTCGCTCAGCGGATGTCGCCGTCTCGTCGTCTCGTAGCGCCGCACCAGTTCGCGCGTCGAGGCCTCGAGGAACAAGATCCGCACGCGGTGACCCTGACCGCGGAGCGAATCGACCGCGCCGAGGATCCCCTGCTGTTGACGTCCGTTGCCGACCACGAGGCACAACTTGTCGATCTCGCCGCCGGCCTGACCGGTCAGGTCCACCACCTTGTCGACGAGCACGACCGGGAGGTTGTCGACAACGAACCAACCCATGTCCTCGAGGTCAGCCGAGGCCTGGGAACGCCCCGCGCCGGAGAGCCCGGCCACGACCAGAATGTCGGTCATCGGCGCCGAGGCTATCCGTGTCGCACACGGGTCGGGGCGACGGTGTCACCCCGAAGCGTCAGGATTGCGGTACCTTCCGCGCGCGCACGTACAGCAGACGGGGCACGGTGTGCGCGAGCGCGTACTCGGGTGCACGCACGAGGAACCCGGGCGGTGGCGGGGGCTCGATCATCGTCTCGATGAGCAGACCGTGAGCCGCGAGCACATTCACATATCGAGACAGCGGACGGTGAATGAATCGCACCCACACGCCCGGCTCCACCTCCTCGACGGATTCGGTCTCTACGAGGTAGGCCCCGATGCGCCAGTACTGCTCGGGCGGGTCGATGATGTGGTCGTCGATCCACCCGCTCCCCGGCGTCTGCAACAGGGGGTGGTTGAGGAAGAGGGCGAACACCCCGCCCGGCTCGAGCACCCTGGCGACCTCGGCGATGGACTCCTCGAGTGCATCGATGTGCTCGAACACGAGACATGCCACGACCGCATCGAACTGTCCAGCACCGAAGGGCAGGCCGTCGGCGGTGCCGATCCGGTACTCCGGCCCGCCGCCGCGCTCCCTCGCCACGTCGATGTTGCGGCGTGTCGGGTCGATTCCCGTGACCACCGCGCCGCCTGCCGCGAGCGCACGCGCGATCTGGCCCTCTCCGCACCCGACGTCGAGGATTTTCCGTGCACCCGCGAGCTCTGCGGTCGCCATCGGGATGATCTGCTCGGTGTACTCGGCGTCGACGCCCGCTGTGAACCCGTCGATCCACCACTGGGCATGGTCGTCCCATGTCGGGTCGTGATGCTCGTTCACTCGTCCGCCGGCTCCGATCAGTCGCGGTCGTCGATCGCGGGGTCCTGCGTCCCGGAGGTATCCATCCCATGGCCGAGGTGGCTGGCCCGGGGTGCGTCGGGGTGGAATCGTGCATGGATCGCCGTGGCCACAGCCGTCGGCAGCCACGACAACGCCGCCAGATCCTCCGGGCTCGCGCGTTTCACCGCGTTGACTCCACCCATCTCCTTCACCAGCCTCCTCGCCCGCGCATCACCGAGACCGGGGATGCCCTCCAGTGACGACGACACCATCTTCTTCGAACGCAGTTCCCGGTGGAACGTGTTGGCGAAACGATGCGCCTCGTCACGGATGCGCTGGAGCATGAAGAGCGCCTCGCTGCCCCGCGGAACCCTCACCGGGGCCGGATCCCCGGGGACATAGACCTCCTCGAAGCGCTTGGCGAGGGAGGCGACCGGGATCTCGTGCTCCAGACCAAGTTCCCGAACCACGCGCTCAGCGACGGCCAACTGGCCCTTGCCCCCGTCCACCAGGAGAAGTTGGGGCGGGTAGGCGAATTTCCCCGGCTTCTCGCTGCGCTCGGTCGCCGCGAGATCGCGCTCGGCGAGGAACGCCGAGAGACGCCTCGTGAGAACCTCCTCCATCGCCGCGTAGTCGTTGTTGCCCTCGACGTTGCGCACCTTGAACCTGCGGTACTCGCGCTTGGCGGGAAGACCATCCTCGAGAACAACCATCGACCCGACATAGTCGGTGCCCTGCAGATGCGCCATGTCGTAGCACTCGATGCGCAACGGAGCCTCGGGGAGACCGAGCAGGTCCTGCAGCTCGGTGAGCGCACGACTGCGCGTGTTGTGGTCGGCGGCTCTCCGCAGACGGTGGCGCACGAACTCCTCCCGGGCGTTCACCGCCACCGTCTCCAGCAGATCGCGCTTGTCACCCCGACGCGGCACCCGCACCTCGACCGCTCCCCCGCGGAGCTCGCGGAGCCAGTCTGTGCGGGCCGGATCTGCCGGGGCCTGCGGCACCACCACGACCGGAGGGATGCCGAGCGGCGGTGACTCGCCGTACATCTCGGCGAGCACCCGATCGACGAGCGCACCCGCTGAGAGATCCTCGACCTTGTCGAGGATGAATCCCTTGCGGCCCACCACGCGGCCCCTTCGCACGTAGAACACCTGCACGGCCGCCTCGAGATCGTCGTCGACGATCCCAATCGCATCGAAATCCTCGTCGCGCTCCCCCACCATCTGCTGCTTCTCGATCGCGCGCTGAACACTCCCGAGCCGGTCGCGCACACGGGCGGCGCGCTCGTACTCGAGCGCCGTCGAGGCCTCCTCCATCTCCGTGCGCAACCTCACCACCACCGAGTCGGTCTCCCCGTCGAGGAACGCCAACAGACTCCCCACGTGCGAGGCGTACGTGGTGGCATCCACCTCCCCGACGCACGGACCCGAGCACTTCTCGATGTGGAACAGCAGGCACGGCCGGCCGAGTCGTTTGTGCTGGTTGAACTTTCCCGCACTGCAGGTGCGGACGGGGAACGTTCGCAGGAGAAGATCGAGTGTCTCGCGGATCGCCCACGCGTGGGCGAAGGGGCCGAAGTACCGCGTTCCCTTTCGCTTGGTGCCCCGCATCACCACGGCCCGCGGCCATTCCTCGTCGACGGTCACGGCGAGGAAGGGGTAACTCTTGTCGTCCCGCAAGCGCACGTTGAAGCGCGGTCGGTGTTGCTTGATGAGATTGAACTCGAGCATCAGCGCCTCGAGCTCGTTGCGCACCTCGATCCACTCCACGGTCTCGGCGGCCGCCACCATCGCGGCGGTGCGAGGGTGGAGCGCCCCGGGGTCCTGGAAGTAGCTCGCGACGCGGGATCGGAGGTTCGCCGCCTTGCCCACGTAGATCACGCGGCCAGCGGAGTCCTTGAATTGGTACGAGCCCGGGGACTGCGGGACCGAGCCAGGGGCGGGCTTGTGCGCCGCCATCAGTCAGGCTCTCTTCTTTGCGCCGGTTGTCCTGTTCTTCGCCGACTTTCCGTTCGCTGCGGCCGATGTGCCGGTCGCCGACTTCCCGGCCCGCTTCCCGTTGGTGGAGGCGAACGACGGCTCGCCCCCGAGGACATCGCGCAGGAAACGGCCGGTGTGGCTCGCCTTGACCCGCGCGACCTGCTCGGGGGTCCCCTCCGCCACGATCGTGCCGCCGCCGCTCCCACCCTCGGGCCCCAGGTCAATGATCCAGTCGGACGTCTTGATCACGTCGAGGTTGTGCTCGATGACGAGCACTGAGTTCCCCTGGTCGACCAACCGTGACAGCACCGTGAGCAAGCGGCGCACGTCCTCGAAATGCAACCCTGTCGTCGGCTCATCGAGCAGATACAGGGTGTGACCGGTCGACCGCTTCGCGAGTTCAGAGGCCAACTTGACGCGTTGGGCCTCTCCCCCCGACAGGGTCGGAGCCGACTGGCCGAGACGCACGTAACCCAGACCGACGTCGACGAGGGTCTGCATGTGGCGCGCGATCGCGGGTTGGTTGGCGAAGAACTCGAGCGCCTCGGAGATCGGCATGTCGAGGACCTCGGCGATGTTCTTGCCCTTGAAGCGGATCTCGAGGGTGTCCCGGTTGTACCGCGCCCCCTTGCAAACCTCGCACGGGACGTAGACGTCCGGGAGGAAGTGCATCTCGATCTTGATTGTTCCGTCCCCGGAGCACGCCTCGCACCGGCCACCCTGCACGTTGAAACTGAACCGGCCCGGCTGGTAGCCGCGCACCTTCGACTCGGGCGCGGCGGCGAACAACTTTCGTATGCCATCGAAGACCCCCGTGTAGGTGGCCGGGTTCGACCTCGGTGTGCGGCCGATCGGCGATTGGTCCATGTCGATGATCTTGTCGATCGACTCCATGCCCTCGATCCGCTTGTGGCGCCCGGGAGACTCCTTGCTCTTGTGGAGGTGCTGCATCATCGCGGGCAGGAGGATGTCGCGCACCAGCGTGCTCTTTCCGCTCCCCGACACCCCCGTCACCGCGACGAAGCAGCCGAGGGGGATCTCGACGTCGATGTCGCGGAGGTTGTGTTCGCGCGCGCCCCGCACCATGATCGAGCCCGAGGAGGGCTTGCGCCGCACCGACGGCACCGGTATCGACGCACGACCCGACAGGTAACGCCCCGTCACCGAGTCCTTCGCGCGGGCGATCCCCGGCACCGGCCCCGAGTACACGACATCGCCGCCGTGCTCACCGGCCCCCGGGCCGATGTCGACGATCCAGTCACTCTCCCGGATCGTCTCCTCGTCGTGCTCGACAACCAGCACCGTGTTGCCGAGGTCGCGCAAACGGTGGAGTGTCTCGATCAGGCGCCGGTTGTCTCGCTGGTGCAGACCGATCGACGGCTCGTCGAGCACATAGAGCGTGCCGACGAGCCCCGACCCGATCTGACTCGCGAGACGGATGCGCTGGGCCTCACCACCGGCGAGGGTTCCCGCCGACCGCGACAGCGTGAGATAGTCCAGACCGACATCGAGCAGGAACCCGAGCCGGGCGTTGATCTCCTTCGTGATGCGTTCGGCGATGATCGCATCACGTCGGCCGAGCTCGAGTCCGGCCAGGAACTTGGCCGACTCCCCGATCGACATGTCGCACACCTGGGAGATGCTGAGGTCGTTCACCCTCACCGCGAGCGAGGACGGCTTGAGCCGTGCACCCTGGCACGCCGGGCACGGCACCTCGCGCATGTACGACTCGAACTGCTCCCGCGTCCAGTCGCTCTCGGAGTCGGCATGACGGCGCTTGATCCACGGAATGGCACCCTCGTAGGAGGTGCTGAACTGGCGCACCTTGCCGAAGCGGTTCCGGTACTTGACCTGCATGCTCCCGGCCTTGCCGTTCAGGATCAACTTCTGGTGCTTGGCGGACAGTTTCGCGAAGGGCTTGTCGATGTCGATGCCCTCCTGCTCGCAGACCGCCACCAGCATCCTGTGGAAGTACATGGTGTGGGCACTGCGCCACGGCGCGATCGCACCCTCTGAGAGCGACATCGTGGGGTCGGGCACCACCAGGTCGGCATCGACCTCGAACTTGGTCCCCAGACCGTCGCAGTTCTCGCACGCGCCGAACGGGGAGTTGAACGAGAAATTCCTCGGCGCCGGCTCCTCGAACGACGACCCGCACTTCGGACAGGCGAGGTGCTGGCTGAACGTGAGGACCTCGCCGTCCTCACCGTCCTTGGACACGAGTTCCACCGCGGCCACCCCTTCGGCGAGCTTGAGGGCCGTCTCGAGCGAGTCGGTCAGACGGCGCTCGATGTCGTCACGGCGCACCAGGCGATCGATGACCACGTCGATCGAGTGCTGCTCGTAGCGCGCGAGTTTGTCGCCGGAGGCCAGGAATTCGGAGATGTCGCGGACCTCGCCGTCGATGCGGGCGCGCACGAAGCCCTGTCCGGCGAGATCCCCGAGGAGCGTGTCGTACTCGCCCTTGCGGGCCCGCACCACCGGCGCGAGCACCTGGAATCGGGTTCCCTCGGGGAGGGTCATGATGCGATCCACGATCTGCTGGGGGGTCTGGCGCTGGAGACGCGTGTCGTCGGCCGGGCAGTGCTGGACCCCGATGCGCGCCCACAGGAGGCGCAAGTAGTCGTAGACCTCGGTGATGGTTCCCACCGTGGACCTCGGGTTGCGCGAGGCCGACTTCTGGTCGATCGAGATGGCCGGCGAGAGACCCTCGATGACATCGACGTCGGGCTTGTCCATCTGACCGAGGAACTGGCGCGCGTACGCCGAGAGGCTCTCGACATAGCGGCGCTGTCCCTCGGCGTAGATGGTGTCGAACGCGAGGCTGCTCTTTCCCGATCCGGACAAGCCCGTGAACACGATCAGACGGTCACGCGGGAGTTCGAGGCTGATGTTCTTGAGATTGTGCTCGCGCGCGCCGCGCACCACGATCTTCTCGGCCATGCGTGAAGGTTACCGAGCCCTTATCTCGCGTCGCGAAGCTCGCGCCGCAGGTCGGTGATCTCGTCCCTCAGACGGGCGGCATACTCGAACCGCAGGTCGGTCGCGGCCTCGTGCATCTCCTCTTCCAGTGTCTGGATGAGGCGGGCGAGCTCCTGCTGGGGCATCGACTTGATCTCGCGCTGCACCTTGTCGCGCTCGCGGCTGCGTCGTTTGTCACGGCCGGGCACGGGAGATCCGTCGTCCACCCCGAGCACCGACAGGATGTCGCCGACCGCCTTGCGGACGGTCTGGGGATTGATCCCATGCTCCAAATTGTGGGCGACCTGGGCCGCCCGCCGCCTGTTCGTCTCCCCGATCGCGCGCTCCATCGACTTGGTCACGGTGTCGGCGTACATCACCACCTGACCGTCCACGTTGCGGGCCGCGCGCCCGATCATCTGGATGAGCGAGGTCTCGGACCGCAGGAAACCCTCCTTGTCGGCGTCCAGGATCGCCACGAGCGAGACCTCGGGCAGGTCGAGGCCCTCGCGCAAGAGGTTGATGCCGACGAGAACGTCGAATTCACCGAGGCGCAGCGAGCGCAGGATCTCGATCCGCTGCAGGGTCTCGATGTTGGAGTGGAGGTACCTCACGCGCAGTCCCTGCTCGAGCAGGTATTCGGTGAGATCCTCCGCCATCTTCTTGGTCAGGGTCGTCACCAGGACCCGGTCGCCCTTGTCGGTGCGCCCACGAACCAACGCGATCAGGTCGTCGATTTGGCCCTTCGTGGGCTTCACCACGACCTCGGGGTCCACCAGCCCGGTGGGCCTCACGATCTGCTCCACGACGCGCGAGGAGTTCCTCAGTTCGAAGTCCGCCGGGGTGGCCGACATCAAGACGCACTGGTTGATGCGCCCCATGGTCTCCTCGAAGCGCAGCGGCCTGTTGTCCCGCGCGCTCGGCAGGCGGAAGCCGTGCTCCACGAGGGTGTCCTTGCGGCTTCTGTCGCCGGCGAATTGCGCGTGCAGTTGCGGGACCGCGACGTGGCTCTCGTCGATGATGAGCAGGTAGTCCCTCGGGAAGTAGTCGAGGAGGGTGAACGGCGGCTCGCCGGGATTGCGACCGTCGATGTGCATCGAGTAGTTCTCGATTCCGTTGCAGTAACCCATCTCCCTGATCATCTCGAGGTCATAGTTGGTGCGCATCCTCAGACGCTGCGCCTCGAGCAGCTTGCCCTGCTCCTCGAACTGTGCGAGGCGGACGGCGAGCTCGGCCTCGATCCCCTCCATTGCGCGCCGCATCCGCTCGTCACCGGCCACGTAGTGGGTGGCGGGGAACACCACCACCTCTGACATCTCGGCCAGGCTCTCGCCCGTGAGCGGGTCGAGAAGGGTGATCCGGTCCACCGTGTCACCGAACATCTCGACGCGCACCACGTTCTCCTCGTAGGCGGGATGGATCTCCACCGTGTCGCCGCGCACCCTGAAGTTGCCGCGACCCAGTGTCATGTCGTTGCGGTCGTACTGCAGGTCGACGAGGCGCCGCAGGATGCTGCGCTGGTCGTAGTCCACCCCGACGTGCAGCTCGAGGAGTTGTCCGCGGTACTCCTCGGGGTCTCCCATGCCGTAGATGCACGAGACGCTCGCGACCACGATCGTGTCGCGCCGCGTGAGCAGGGCCGCTGTCGCCGAATGACGGAGGCGGTCGATCTCGTCGTTGATCGAGGAGTCCTTCTCGATGTAGGTGTCGCTCGAGGGGATGTAGGCCTCGGGCTGGTAGTAGTCGTAGTACGAAACGAAGAACTCGACCCTGTTTCCGGGGAAGAACTCCTTCATCTCCTGGGCCAACTGGGCCGCGAGACTCTTGTTCGGCGCGAGGATCAGGGTCGGCCTCTGCACCCGTTCGATGGTCCATGCGATCGTGGCCGACTTGCCCGAACCGGTGATGCCGAGCAGTGTCTGGAACCGCTCCCCCGCCTCGATCCCCTCGGCGAGTTGCGCGATGGCCTTGGGCTGGTCACCGGCGGGCTCGAAGGGTGAGACGACCGCAAAGGGACCGGGGGCGCTCATTGCTCCCGTGCGCCGGCGTCGTCAGCGGCCGGCGGCAACGACAGCGCCCACTGCCACACGTCGTCGACCTGCTGCTCGAGATCGGCGAGGGTCCCGGAATTGTCGATGATCCGGTCTGCGATCTTGGCGCGCTCCTCGCGGGTCGCCTGCTTGGCGATGCGGGCGCGCGCGTCGTCAGCGTTCATGGCGCGCTGGTCGACCAACCGCGTGATCGCGGTCTCCACGGGCACGTCCACCACGATCACCCCAGAGAGAGCCCTCCTCGGGTTCTCGGCCAGCAACGGGATGTCGAGCACGACGACATTGCCGGTCCCGCGCTGTTCGGTCAAGCGACGATCCATCTCTCTCGCGACGGCGGGGTGCACGATCTCGTTCAGGGACTTCAGTGCATCGGGGTCGGAGAAGGCGATCGCGGCGAGGGCCGGGCGATCGAGTGATCCATCCGCCGCGATGATCGACTCGCCGAACCTCGCGGACAATTCGCCGAGCAGTGGCGCACCGGGCGCCTGCAGTTCGCGGGTGATCGCATCTGCGTCGATGATCACGGCACCACGCGCGGCCAACAGACCCGACACCGTGGACTTGCCGGATCCGATCCCGCCGGTGAGTCCGAGAAGGATCACGTCGGATCCCCGGACCGGCCGCTCAGGCCTGCTCGGGGGGCGCGGCACCTTCGGCGGGAGCCGCCGTCCCCTCTGCGGGAGCCTCGCCGTACTCCTTGTAGTACTCGGCCCACGCTGCCTCGCGCTCGGTGTCGTCCCCGCCGACCCAGTTGCCGTGCTCGTCGACCTCGAACTGACCCTGGTACTCGGCGGCGAGCTCGCCACCCTCTGCGGCCTGCTTGATCGAGATCGAGATGCGGCGACGTGCGAGATCGAAGTCGATGATCTTGACCCACAATTCCTCACCGGGGGCAACCACCTGTTCGGGTGACTCGACATGGCGCGCCGACATCTCCGAGATGTGCACGAGACCCTCGATGCCATCGCCGACCTGCACGAACGCACCGAAGGGCACGAGCTTGGTGACGCGACCGTAGACCAGCTGCCCGACCTCGTGACTGGAGGCGAACTCCTGCCAGGGATCCTGCTGGGTCGCCTTCAGGGACAGGCTGATCCTCTCGCGGCTGTAGTCGATGTCGAGCACCTGCACGGTGACCTCCTGGCCGACCTGCACGACCTGCGAGGGGTGGTCGACGTGCTTCCACGAGAGCTCCGAGACGTGGATGAGACCATCCATGCCGCCCAGATCGACGAACGCTCCGAACTGCACGACCGAGGAGATCTTGCCCGGGCGGACCTCACCGGGCTTGAGGTTCGTGAGGAACGAGTCGCGCGTCTCCTTCTGGTTCTCCTCGAGGTAGGCGCGGCGCGAGAGGACGACGTTGTTGCGGTTGCGATCGAGCTCGATGATCTTGGCGTCGATCGGCTGACCGATGTAGGGCTGCAGATCGCGCACCCTGCGAAGCTCGACCAGCGACGCGGGCAGGAAGCCGCGGAGTCCGATGTCGACGATCAGACCGCCCTTGACGACCTCGATGACGAGACCGCGGACCGGCTCCTCGTTGTTCTTCTTGCGCTCGATCTCGCCCCAGGCCTTCTCGTACTGGGCCCGCTTCTTGGACAGGACGAGACGACCCTCCTTGTCCTCGAGCGTGAGCACCAGCGCCTCGATCTGCTCGCCGAGGGACACCACGTCGTGGGGGTTGACATCGTTCTTGATCGCGAGCTCGCGGGTGGGGATCACGCCCTCGGTCTTGTACCCGAAGTCGAGCAACACCCCGTCCCTGTCGATCTTGACCACCGTTCCCGTCACGAGCTGGCCGTCTCTGACCTCGACCATCGTGCCCTCGATGGCATCGGCGAAGCTCTTCTCCACGTCGTTCTCGACAATGGGGCGGGGGGTGTAGTTGCCCTCTGCGTCGAAGGTTCCCATCGGCGCGGAGGAAAGTGTGGTGTCGGACAAGGTGCGTGTCTTTCGGACGGACAGATTCAGGGTGGACAGATGCTGTGTGAGGGGCCCTAAGGGGCACCCTCCCGACGGGAGGGCGTCAAAAACGCTACCACCAGATACTCCGGACTCTCCACGGTGGGTGGGGCGCCCCGGTAGTCACCCGGCTCGACGCTCGTGATCGATCGCACCTCCATACCCGCACCGGCGCACAGCAGGCGCAACTCGCGCGGCGTGTAGCACCCGGTCCACATCGGGAACTCCGCCCCCGCGCCGTCGGCATCGCGCACCGTGGTCGTCTCGCGCGCCACCCCCGAGTCGGCGTCGAACTCGGCCTCGAGGTGGTACTTGACGGCGAAATAGGCGTTGAACGCCGACAGCACCAGTCCACCGCCGGGTCGCAGCGAACGCGCGATCCCCGCGAGCACCCTCTCGTCGTCGCCGTTCGCACGCATCAGACCGAACGCCCCCTGGCACAGACAGATCGCCGCGTCGAACTCCGCGTCGAATGTCATCGCTCGGGCGTCCATCACGCCGAAGGTCGCACCGGGAGGAGCGCCCCGGTGGGCGAGATCGATGAAGGTGCGGCTCACATCCACACCGTGCACGGCGATTCCGCGACGGGCTAGTTCGTGCGCATGACGACCCGGGCCGCATCCCACGTCGAGGACCCGCATCCCGGGCTCGAGTGCGAGCAGCGCGACGACCTCGTCGACTTCCCGCACGGTGCCCTTGGTGAACGAGTAGCGCAGGTACGCGGGGCCGAGGTGGTCAGCGATGGCCTCGAACCAGTGCGACCCGGCCGCCTCGCCGACCCGATCGCTGGCGTCCGCCCCGGTCGGTTCCGTCATTGTTTGGCGTCGGCCCATGTCGGGCCCCATGCGGCGTTCACCTCGAGCGGCACGTCGAGCGCCGCGGCACCGCGCATCGTGCCGATGATGAGATCGCCGACAGTGTCGCGCTCGTCGTCGGGCACCTCGACAATCACTTCGTCGTGCACCTGCAGCACGAGGCGCGAGCGGTGCCCCGCTTTCCCGAGGGCGTGGTCGATGCCCACGAGTGCGATCTTGAAGATGTCGGCGGCCAACCCCTGGATCGCGGCGTTCATCGCCTGCCGCTCCCCGGCCTGTCGCACGCGGAAGTTGTCGCTGAGCAGCTCGGGGATCGGACGTCTGCGCCCGAAGAGGGTCTCGGTGTAGCCCCTCTGGCGGGCGGTCGTGACCGCCTCGTCCATGTAGTCCTTCACCCTCGGGAACGCGACGAAGTACGCATCGAGAATCCCCGCCGCCTCGTCCACCCCGATTGCGAGCCTCTGGCTGAGTCCGTAGGCCTCCATCCCGTAGGCGAGACCGTACGAGACCATCTTGGCCTTCGATCTCTGATCGGTGCTCACCTTCGACGGCTCGACCCCGAACACCCGGGCCGCCGTCGCGCGGTGTATGTCCTCGCCCGCGGCGAACGCCGACACCAGACCCGGATCAGCCGAGAGGTGTGCGATGCACCGCAACTCGATCTGGTTGTAGTCGGCCACCATGAGCGACCACCCCGCCGGCGCGGTGAACGCGGTGCGGAACACCCGGCCCTCGTCGGTGCGCACCGGGATGTTGTGGAGGTTGGGGCGGTCGCTCGACAGCCGTCCCGTTCGCGCGACCGTCTGGTTGAAGGTGGCGTGGATCCGGCCGTCGACGGGGTCGATCTCGGCGAGCAGACCCTCGCCGTAGGTGGAACGCAGTTTCTCCACCTCGCGGTACCGCAGGAGCGGACCGATGAACTCGGGCCACGCGTCGTGGAGTTTCTCCAGGGTCGCGGCGTCGGTCGAGTACCCGGTCTTGGTCTTCTTGCCCGGCACGAGTCCCCTCTCCTCGTAGAGGATCGTGCGCAACTGAATCGGCGAGTTCAGGTTGAACGCGTGACCCGCAGCGGCGTGGAGGGCTCCGGTGAGCGTGACCGCCTCGGTGGTGAGCCGGTCACGGATCGCCGCGAGCGTCGGAGAGTCGACCCCCACGCCCACGTGCTCCATCCGAGCGAGCACCCCGACGAGGGGCAGTTCGATGTCGGTGAACAACCCGGTGTTGCCGATCGCATCGAGTAACGATCCGAGGAGCGGCACGAGACGCGCGGTCGCGATCGCACTCTCGCAGCACGCGAGCACCTCGTCGGCCTCGGCATGCCCCCCGAAGTCGAGTTCGCCACTGGCGGCCGTGGACCTCGGGGCGGCGCCGAGCAGATCCTCGGCCACCTCGGCGATCGAGTACCCCGACTTCGAAGGGTTCACGAGATAGGCCGCGACCGCGGTGTCGAAGCGCAGGTTCATCAGATCGACACCCCCGGCGAGGAGCCGGCGCATCAACGGCTTCGCATCATGGACGACGACCCCCGTTCCCGACCCGAGTGTCCGGAGAACCTCCCCATCACCGAGGACATCGGCGCCGAGATGAGCGACCTCACCACGTGTCGAATCGACCACCACGGCGAGCCCCGCGAGATCGGAGCGACCCGGCTCACCCGTCCAACGCGGCGCGAGCGTCCATTCGGTGAGTCCCCCCAGGAGAGCGAGCGCGTCAGCGACATTCCCGATCTGGCGGACCGAGACGACCGGTGCGTCGTCGACCACGACCGCAACGGACGACGTCCCACCGCGCGGAGTCCACCCGCGCGCAGAGACCACGTCGGCGAGTCGCTTCGCCATGGTCTTGAACTCCAGGAAGTCGAACAATCGACCGGCGGCCCCCAGATCGGGGGCCGGGACGAGGCGTCCCGGCGCGATATCGATCGGCACGTCGCGACGCAGCACCATCACCGAGGCATTGCGCATCACCCGCTCGCCGTGCTCGAGGAGCGAGGCCCTCAACTTGGGGGTCTGCTGTTCGGCGGCCGCGACGGCGGCCGCGATCGTCCCGTGGGTCGAGATCAGTTTCGCGGCCGTCTTCTCCCCCACCCCGGGGACACCGTCGAGGTTGTCGCTCGGGTCCCCTCGCAGGGCCGCGTAGTCCGGGTACTGGGCCGGTGTCACCCCGGTGCGCTCGAGGATGCCCGCCTCGTCGTAGAGCGCGTAGTCGCTGACGCCGCGCTTGTTGTAGAGCACCCGCACGTGGGGATCGCGCACCAACTGATAGCAGTCCCGATCGCCGGTCACGATGATGAGGTCGTCGCCGGCGGCCGCGATTTTCTCGGCGAGGGTCGCGATGATGTCGTCACCCTCGAATCCCACCGCGTCGAGGCGGACGATCCCGAGCGCATCGAGGAGTTCCTGCACGATGCCGAGCTGCTGGTGGAGCGTGTCGGGCGCCTTCTCGCGTTGGGCCTTGTACTCGGGCACCGCCTGGTGCCGAAACGTCGGCTCGGGCCTGTCGAAGACCACCACCACGCCATCCGGTTCGTGCTCCTTCACGATGTTCAGGAGCATCGTCGTGAACCCGTAGACCGCATTCGTCACCTGCCCCGAGGCGTTGGTCATGTCGGGTGGCAGTGCGAAGAACGCCCTGTACACGAGCGAATTGCCATCGAGGGCGATGATCCGCAAGGGAGCCGACCTTCCCCGCTACTCGGGTCGCAACGTTCCGTCGATGATCCGCTCGGCGACGTTCCTCATCGTGGTTCGGTGGTTCATGGCAGCGCGCTGAATGAACCCGTAGGCATCGGCCTCGCTCATCGAGTGCGCATCGATCAGGATGCCCTTGGCGCGGTCGAGGGCCTTGCGGGTCTCCAGCTGCTCGCCGAGAGCGTCGACCTCGCCGTTCAACGCCTGCAACTCGCGGAACCGCCCGATCGCCACCTCTATCGCCGGGATCAGGTCGCTCTTCTGGAACGGTTTGACGAGGAACGCGAGCGCACCGGCGTCGCGCGCCTCCTCGATCACCTCGCGCTGGGAGAAAGCGGTGAGAACGAGCACTCCGCAGATGCGGTCGCGCGTGATGTGCCGGGCAGCCTCGAGACCATCCATGCCCGGCATCTTGATGTCCAGGATCGCCAGATCGGGGCGCAACTCGCGCACGAGGTCGACGGCCTTGTCGCCGCGGCCGGTCTCGGCCACCACCTCGTAGCCCTCCTCCTCGAGTGTCTCCTTGAGGTCGAGCCTGATGATCGCCTCGTCCTCGGCAATGACGACGCGCACGGTCACGGTGCGGGTTCCATCCGGTCGAGCAGGTCGTTCATCCGGGCGTCCAGTTCGGCCAACTCGGTCACGAGGGCATCGCGGTGGCGCCGCATGGTCTCGGCATGACGGTTCGCCTCGCGGTACTCGTGGTCCGCCGCTGGGGTCTCCGAGACCAGGGCCCGCAGCGACTTGTCGTCGGCATCGTCGGCGAGAACCGCCAACTGGTCCTCGACGACACCCAATTCCTCGCGAATCTCTCGCATCCGGGCCGAGGCCTGTGCGAGACGACGCTGCAACAACCTCTGTCCCACTTCGGGAAGTGTACGGAGTGCCCGGGTGCCCGAGGTGGGACTCGAACCCACACGCCCTTTCGGACAACGGATTTTGAGTCCGTCGCGTCTGCCGTTCCGCCACTCGGGCCGGAGCGAAGCGAGCGTAGCGCTGCACCCTCACCTGAGCCACCGTGGATGCGGCGCTTCCCCCGCTGCCGCGCTCGGGGCCTCGCACATCGTCCTACTGTGAGGTAGCACCATCTATCGGGTGGTGCGATTGGGTTGGGGGCGGCGTGCCTCCGCGCGCCGTCTAGGGTTCTCCTGCGATGCTTGCGTTCACGTTCCCCGGTCAAGGTTCCCAGCGACCGGGCATGGGGAGGCCCTGGCGGGGCCACGACAGTTGGGAGCTCGTCGAAGAAGCCTCCGAGGTGACCGGTCGCGACATCGCGGCTCTTCTCCTCGACGCAGACGCCGAGGAACTGCGCGACACCCGACATGCCCAGATGACCACGTTCGTGTCCAGTCTCATGGTGCTGGACGCCGTCGAGCGCCTCGGCATCGAGCCCAGTTTCTGTGCCGGGCACAGTCTGGGTGAGTACTCGGCCCTCGTGGCGACCGGAGCGCTGTCGTTCGAGGAGGGAGTGCGGCTCGTGGCCGAGCGGTCCGACGCCATGCACGAGGCCGGGCTCGCCTCGCCGGGAACGATGGCCGCTGTGCTCGGCCTCGACGACGATTTGGTCGAGGTCGCCTGTCGGCGCGCCGACGCCGACGTGTGGGTTGCCAACTTCAACGCTCCCGGTCAGGTGGTGATCGCCGGGGCCCCCGCCGCGGTCGCAACCGCCTCTGAGATCACCAAGGAGCTGGGGGCCAAGAAGGTGCTGCCGCTGCAAGTGGCCGGTGCCTTCCACACGCCGTACATGACGGCCGCACGCGACCGGCTGCGCGCCGCAATCGCCCAAGCCGGCCCACGCGACACCGAGGTGCCGGTGGTCTCGAACGTCGATGCGCTCGCCCATCATGAGGGCGCCGAGTGGGCCTCGCTGCTGTCGGCGCAGCTCTCGAGCCCCGTGCGCTGGAAACACTGCCTCCTCTCGCTCGCTGAGGCCGGTGTCACTGGATTGGTCGAGCTCGGACCGGGCGGGGTTCTCACCGGCATGGCCAAGCGCACCCTCGAGGCTGCGCGCACCATCAGCGTGTCCACGCCCGAGGAACTCGACAAACTCATCGAATGGGTCGGAGCGTCGGCTCCCGTGGCACCCGTCGCACTCGAGGGAGAGCACCTGTTCGCCGTCGAACGACTCGTCGTGAGCCCCGCGGCCGGCGTCTTCTCGCTCGGTGCGGGTCTCGCCCCGGGGAGCCAGATCCTGGTCGGGACCATCATCGGTGTCGTCGGCGCAACCGAGGTGCGCTCACCGTTCGCGGGGCGCATCGAGGACTTCATCGCGGTCGAGGGGGAGCGTCTCACCACGCACCAGCCCATCGCCTGGCTCAGGACCAACTGAGGACCCCGACCATGCCCACGATTCCCTCCGGCGTGCGGGGTGCCACCTTCACGGGTTGGGGCACGGCGCTCGGTCACGAGATCGTCACCAACGATGATCTCGCACGCTCCATGGACACGAACGACCAGTGGATCCGCGAGCGCACCGGGATCGAACGCCGGCACGTGGGCGGATCGACGGCCGAGCTCAGCATCGTGAGCGGCCGAGCCGCGCTCTCCATGGCCGGTCTCGACCCGACCTCGATCGACGCCCTCGTTCTCGCCACGACCACGCCCGACCGCACCGTGCCCGCGACCTCGGCCACAATCCAGAATTCCCTCGGCCTGCGTTGCGGGGCCTTCGACGTGAATGCAGCGTGCTCCGGATTCGTCTACGCGCTCGTCACCGCCCACGGCCTCGTGGCGATGGGCGCGGAGCGGGTCCTGCTCATCGGCACCGACACGCTCTCGCGCATCACCGACTGGACCGACCGCAACACCGCCGTTCTCTTCGCCGACGGATCCGGCGCCGCGGTGCTCGAGCACTCCGCGGACCGCGGACATCTCCTCGGCTGGGACCTGGACGCCGACGGCTCGGCCGAGGACGCGCTGTATTGCGACATCGGGGGCTTCGTGCAGATGGACGGCAAGGAGGTGTTCCGCCGCGCCGTGCGCATCATGGTCGACAGTGCGACCAAGTCGATGGCCCACGCGGGTGTCACCGCCGACGACATCGCCCTGATCGTGCCCCACCAGGCGAACATCCGCATCATCTCGGCGGCATGCGACCGGCTCGGTGTGCCGATGGAGCGAGCGGCCGTCGTCATCCAGGACACCGGCAACACCTCGTCGGCGTCGATTCCACTCGCGCTCTTCGACGCAGCGGACAGGGGCCGAATCAACGCGGGCGATCTCGTCCTGATGGTCGGCTTCGGGGCGGGCATGACGGCCGCCAGTGCCATCGTCTCGTGGGGCGCACGATGATCGTGCGGGGTCACCGGTGAGCAGGGTCGTGCTGGTCACCGGCGGATCGAGGGGCATCGGACTGGCGTGCGCCCGCCGGTTCGCCGCACTCGGCGACAAAGTCGCCGTCACATACAACTCGTCACCGCCACCCGAGGGACTCCTCGGTGTGCGGTGCGACGTCACCGACTCGGCCCAAGTCGACGCCGCCTTCGCCGAGGTGGAGGAGAAACTGGGTCCCGTCCAGATCCTCGTCTCGAACGCCGGAGTCACCAAGGACACGCTCCTGCTGCGCATGAGCGAGGCCGACTTCGCCGGCGTGGTCGACGCGAACCTGACCGGGACGTTCCGGGTCGTCAAGAGAGCCACCCAGGGGATGCTGCGCGCGCGTCGCGGACGCATCATCCTCGTGTCCTCGGTGGTCGGCCTGCTCGGTTCGGCCGGTCAGGCAAATTACGCCGCCTCCAAAGCGGGACTCGTGGGATTCGCGCGTTCGATGGCACGGGAACTCGGCTCACGCAGCATCACGGTGAACGTCGTGGCACCCGGTCCAGTCGCCACCGACATGACTGCGGTGCTGGGCGAGGAACGACTCGCCGAACTCACCGCGGCCGTCCCGCTGGGCCGCGTCGCGACACCCGATGAGATCGCCGGCGTCGTCGAGTTCCTCGCCGGGGAATCGGCGGCCTACATCACCGGCGCCGTGATTCCCGTGGACGGTGGACTCGGCATGGGACACTGACGTCGATCAGGTGCGGGCCGACCTGCCCGTTGTGCGACAATGGGACAACCCGACAAGGAGACACACAAATGAGTGACGACAAATTCGCCCGGTTCGTGAAGTGCGCCGTCGACACCCTCTCGGTGGACGCTGCGAAGGTGACCCGGGAGGCGTCGTTCGCAGACGATCTGGAGGCGGATTCACTCGACGTCGTCGAACTCGTGATGGCGCTCGAGGAGGAGTTCGGCATCTCCGTGCCCGAGGAGGAGCTCCAGGACGTCAAGACCGTCGGGCAAGCCTTCGACCTGATCTCATCCAAACTCTGAGCGGACGACCCGCGGCACCCTCCGGCACCGGGAGACAGACGACATGAATGGCTCGGGACACCGCGTCGCGATCACCGGTTTCGGAGTGGTCGCCCCGTGCGGGATCGGCAAGGAGGCCTACTGGAGGGGCCTGCTCGGACCGGGAGTGACCGGCGCGAAGTCCGTCGAGATCGCCGACTGGGACCCCTCGCCCTGGTACGCGAGCCCGAAGGAGTCGCGCCGCGCCGACCGAGTCGAGCAGTACGCGATCGCGGCCGCGACCGAGGCCTTCACCCAGGCGGGCGAGATCGGTGCCGATCCCTCGCGTTTCGGCACGATCTTTGCGACCGGAATCGGTGGGCTGCACACACTCGAGGAACAGATTCAGGTGCGTCTCGACAAGGGCGAGCGCCGTGTGTCTCCTTTCCTCGTGCCGATGATGATGGCCAACGCCCCGGGAGCGGCGATTTCGATGAGGTTCGGACTGAGGGGTCCGAACGAGACGATCTGCACCGCGTGTGCCGCCGGAACGCACGCACTGGGATACGCGGCGCGCTTGATCGCCTGGGGCAGGTGCGACGCCGTGGCCACCGGGGGATCGGAGTGCGCCGCGACGGCCACCTCGTTGGCGGGATTCGGGAACATGACCGCTCTCTCCAGCTCCGGCATCTCGAGACCCTTCGACGCCAAGCGCGACGGGTTCGTGATGGGCGAGGGCGCGGCTGTGTTCATCCTCGAGCGCTGGGACCACGCGGTCTCCCGCGGTGCCACGATCCTGGGCGAGGTTCTCGGGGCCGCATCGAACGCCGACGCACACCACATCACGGCACCCTCCCCCGGCGGTGCCGGGGCGATCGAGTGCATGCGCCTCGCCCTCGACGACGCCGGTCTCCCACCGTCGGGCATCGCACTCGTGAACGCGCACGGCACGTCGACCCCGTTGAACGATGCCGCCGAGGCCGAGGCCATCGCGACGGTCTTCGGCGCCCGAACGGTTCCCGTCATGAGTGGCAAGGGCGTGACCGGTCACGCCCTCGGTGCCGCGGGCGCACTCGAGGCCGCCCAGGTCATGCTCTCGATCGACAAGCGCCTGATCCCGCCCACCGCCGGCACCACCGAACTGGACGCGTCCCTGGCGATCGACGTCGTGCACGGTGCGCCGCGCGAATGGACCCCCGGTCCCGCCATCTCGAACAACTTCGGATTCGGCGGGCACAACGGGTCCGTCATCATCGCGCCCGCCGTCTGAACTAGCCGCGCAGCAGCACCCACCGACGCGCGGTTCCCGAGTCGTCCGGAGCCGCGGGTGCGCGCGGGTAGTACGAGATCGCGGTGAATCCGGCGTTCACCGCGACGCGACCAGAGGCGGCGTTGTAGGCGTCGTGGTGGATCTCGACCGCGTGCACTCCCTCGATCGCCAGAGCCGCACCGGCCAGCAGGCGCGCGGCTGCCGATGCGACACCGAGGCCGTTCTTCTTTCGGGCGACCCAGTAGCCGAGCTCGAGGACTCCGACCCCCTGGCGCACGTGCAGACCCACCGATCCCGCCGGCTCGCCGTCGTGTCGCACGAGGTAGTCGAAGTCGTGCCGTGCCTCCCAGGCCGCCTCCCACTCCGCGAGCAGCGCGGCACGATCAGCGAGAGAGAGTGGCTCGTTGGCGATCCACGGCATGGTCGGGCGCAGGTGATCGATGTTGTCGACGACCAGGTCGTCGA